>Ga0302326_10001640_pt1 | contig 56437 bp, 41 predicted proteins | sample Palsa_T0_3_FD_202264 | JGI IMG/M metagenome (GOLD analysis project Ga0302326, IMG submission 202264) | Peat permafrost microbial communities from Stordalen Mire near Abisko, Sweden - Palsa_T0_3 | ecosystem: Environmental > Terrestrial > Soil > Palsa > Peat permafrost | place: Sweden: Abisko...
CGCTCAGACGCGCCGGAGCACGGCCACCACGCGGCCGAGAATCGCCGCGTCGTCTCCGGGGATCGGCGCGTACAACGGGTTGTGCGGCATCAGCCAGACGTGGCCGTCGGAGCGCTTGAACGTCTTGACCGTGGCCTCGCCGTCGATCATCGCCGCGACGATGTCGCCGTTCTCCGCCACCGGCTGCTGGCGGATGACCACCCAGTCGCCGTCCGCGATGGCGGCATGAATCATCGAGTCGCCGACGACCTTGAGCAGGAACAGCGTTCCCTCGCCGACGATCTGCCTGGGCAGCGGGAAGATGTCCTCGATCGACTCCTCGGCCAGGATCGGGCCGCCGGCCGCGATCCGGCCGACGAGCGGCACGTAGGCCGCCTCCTGCGAGGCGATGTTCATCGGCGTCTCGTCGTCCATCCCCGGCTCAGGGCGGACGGCCGGGTGCCCGGGCAGGCGGACCTCCACCGTGCGCGGGCGGCCGGCGTCGCGGCGCAGGTATCCCTTGCTCTGCAGCGTTGAAAGCTGGTACGAGACGCTGGACGTGCTGGTCAGCCCCACCGCCTCGCCGATCTCGCGCATGGACGGCGGGTATCCGCGGCGCTGCACCGACTCGCGGATCACCTGGAGCACCTTGCGCTGCCGCCAGGTGAGTACGTGGCCGGGATCGGGTCGCTCCGGCAGTTCGGTCACGATCGCGGGAACGGTGCCCTTCGGCTTCCTGCCTGGCCTGCCTTTGGGCCTCGCGCTGGGGGCTGCCTCGCTGCCGTCCGCAGTCGAGGCCTGCCGCGCAGTCCCGTCCTCGTTGCTGCTGCTCATCATCGGGCCTCCGGCTCGGAGATTGCGGTTAGGGCTGACGCTAGCGCTTGCCGCCCTGGATCTCAAACATCTGTTCGACGGATTCCGAAAGTGTCGGACCCGTGCGGTAAGACTGTACCGTATCTTCGTTCGATCGAACGAGATTCCGATAGAACAGAGGTACGATCGAACTGCCGTTCGTATCAAGGGAGGTTCCCGATGAGCATGCTGGGCACTGCGGAGCGCAGTGAGACGGATCTCGTCACCGTCGAGACGACCGTGTCGCGGCCCAGGCTGGCAGTGCTCGCACCGGTGGCGGCTGACCGGCTCGCACCGGTGGCAGCCGACCGGGTGGGATCCGCCGCCCTACGGGCCGGCCGGGTGGGACCGGCGCCCGGCAGGGCCGGCCGGGTGGGACCGGCCGCCGGCCGGGCCGGTCGGGTGCGGCTGACCCGGCGCGGCCGGGTCGTGCTCGCGGCCGTTGCCCTCGTGGTGGGCACCGCGGTGGTCACGCTGTTCTGGCTGAGCGTGGCCGGAGGCGCGCAGGCAGCCAGTCATGGCCTGCGGCCGGGAGCCGTCTATCGGGGCATGTCCCGGGTGGTCGTCCGGCCGGGCGAGACCCTGTGGTCTCTTGCCAGCCAGGCCGAGCCCGCGGCCGATCCGCGGCTCGTCGTCCAGCAGATCATCGAGGTCAACGCGCTGAGCGGCCCGGTGATCCAGCCGGGGGAGTCGTTGTGGGTGCCGAAGGGCTGACCGGCCCGCCCGGCGGCAGGCCGGCTGCGCTGAGCCTGCGACACGCCGGCGGCCGCATCGAATCTGCGACACGCCGGCGCAGGCTGGCGGGTCGCGTCTACCTGCGATTTCCCGTGAAACGGGCGAGTGCACTTGCGTCTTGCGCCGAGCGAGACCACAATATCTAGTAGTTACATCGGTGTGGTTTTTCCACAAGTTGTGTTCTCGGCCACAGCGTTCACGGCCACAGGTTGTGGTCGCGGGGTCGTGTTCGCAGGATAGTTTCGCCGCGCCGGGGGAGGTGTGCTCGCGTGTACTGCCCGTACTGCAGGAACCCGGATAGCAGGGTCATCGACAGCCGGACGGCCGACGACGGCGCCGCGATCCGACGCCGCCGCTCCTGCCCGGCGTGCGGTCGCCGGTTCACCACCCAGGAGACCGTGATCCTGATGGTGGGCAAGCGCAGCGGGGTGACCGAGCCCTTCACCCGCGACAAGATCACCAGCGGAGTGCGCAGAGCGTGCCAGGGCCGGCCGGTGAGCGAAGACCAGCTCGCGATCCTGGCCCAGCGGGTGGAAGACACGATCAGGGTCCGTGGCTGCGCTGAAGTGCCCTCTCACGAGGTCGGCCTCGCGATTCTCGGGCCGCTCCGCGAGCTTGACGAGGTCGCTTACCTGCGCTTCGCCTCGGTCTACCGGGGCTTCGAGTCGCTCGCTGACTTCGAGGCGGAGATCGCCACCCTGCGGTCGGGGCACGACGGCGACTGGCGCGGTGAGTACCAGGACGCCGAGCGCCCGGCTGATGCGGCCGGGCCAGCGCGCGGCCCGGCCCAGCAGGAGCAGCGCACACCTGCCCGGTGAAGCCGGGCGGCACAGTAGGGCAGACGGGACAGTAGGCAGACGGGACAGTAGGCAGACGGGACAGGGCCTGGCGAGGCCCGCGACGGATCCAGCTGGATCCACGGAGGGGACGGACATGACCGAGACGGCGAGCGGGTCAGCGCGCGACGGCGGCAAGGGCGCCCGCAAGGGACTGACGATGCGCCGCATCCACACCCGGGCGGGCGTCCACCCCTATGACGAGGTCACCTGGGAGCACCGCGACGTGGTCATGACCAACTGGCGGGACGGGTCGGTCAACTTCGAGCAGCGCGGCGTGGAGTTCCCCGACTTCTGGTCGGTCAACGCCGCCAACATCGTGACCACCAAGTACTTCCGCGGTGCGGTGGGCAGGCCGGAGCGCGAGCACAGCCTGAAGCAACTCGTCGACCGCGTGGTGGGCGCCTACGTGGCGGCCGGCCGTGAGCACGGCTACTTCGCCTCCGGCAAGGACGCCGAGGTCTTCGAGCACGAACTCACCTATGCGCTCATCCACCAGGTCTTCAGCTTCAACTCCCCGGTCTGGTTCAACGTCGGGACCTCCTCGCCGCAGCAGGTCTCCGCGTGCCAGCCCTACGACGCGCTGGTCAGCACCCCGGCCGGACTGGTGCCGATCGGCAAGCTCGTCGACGCCGACGCGGTCGGGACCAAGGTGCACGACGCGCACGGCGTGACCCGGATCGTGGCGACCAAGGCCAACGGCGTCAAGGAGGTGCTGCGGCTGCACACCAGCGCGGGCTACGCCCTGGACGTCACCCCGGACCATCTCCTCTGGCGGGCGAAAGACCTCGTCGTCGGCGAGTTCGCCGTCGCCGGCTTCCTCCGCCCCGGTGACTTCCTGCTGCACGTGGACCCCGACGTGGGCGGGTCGGACCGCCGCCTGGTCGAGGTCAGCAAGATCGAGCGGCTCGGCGACATGGAGGTCTACGACATCCAGACCGAGAGCGGCGAGTACCTGGCCGGGAACGTGCGGGTGCACAACTGCTTCATCCTGGCTGTCGACGACACGATGGACTCGATCCTGGAGTGGTACCGGGAAGAGGGCCTGATCTTCAAGGGCGGATCCGGCGCCGGCGTCAACCTGTCCAAGTTGCGCTCCAGCAAGGAACTGCTGTCCTCGGGGGGGACAGCCAGCGGGCCGGTCTCGTTCATGCGCGGCGCCGACGCCTCAGCGGGAACGATCAAGTCCGGCGGGGCCACCCGGCGCGCCGCGAAGATGGTCGTGCTCGACGTGGACCATCCCGACGTCGAGGAGTTCATCGAGACGAAGGCGCGCGAGGAGGACAAGATCCGCGTCCTGCGCGACGGCGGCTTCGACATGGACCTGGGCGGCAAGGACATCGTCAGCGTCCAGTACCAGAACGCCAACAACTCGGTGCGGGTCAACGACGAGTTCATGCGCGCCGTGCAGGACGGCAGGTCCTTCGACCTGGCCGCCCGCCAGACCGGCGAGACCGTGGCGACCGTCGATGCCAGGGAGCTGTTCCGAAAGATGGCCAAGGCGGCCTGGGAATGCGCCGATCCGGGCATCCAGTACGACGGGACGATCAACGACTGGCACACCTGCCCGGAATCCGGCCGAATTACCGCAAGTAATCCGTGTTCCGAGTACGTCCATTTGGATAATTCGTCATGCAATTTGGCGAGTATTAACTTGCTCAAATTTCTTAAGAATGACGACACGTTCGACGTCGAGCGGTTCCAGCAGATCACCGAGCTCGTCATCACCGCGATGGACATATCTATCTGCTTCGCCGATTTTCCGACGGAGAAGATAACGGCCATTACCCGGGCCTACCGGCAGCTCGGGATCGGTTACGCCAACCTCGGCGCGCTGCTGATGGCGACCGGGCACGCCTACGACTCCGACGACGGCAGGGCCATCGCCGGCGCCATCACCTCGCTGATGACCGGCACCGCCTACCGGCGCTCCGCCGAGCTGGCCAAGGTCGTGGGCCCGTACGACGGCTACCCCCGCAACGCGACCGCGCACAAGCGGGTGATGTCCATGCACGCCGAGGCCAGTGCCAAGATCCGGCCGCTGGGCGGCATGGACGACGCGATCCTCGCCGCGGCCAACCACGCCTGGCAGGACTGCCTGGCGCTAGGCGAGACAAACGGCTACAGAAACGCCCAAGCCAGCCTGCTCGCGCCAACCGGATGCCTGACCGGCGACGCGCTGATCACGACGGACCGCGGGCTGACCCGTCTCGCCGAGCTCGGCGACGTCTACGGAGACCGCTGGCAGGATCTGGATCTGACCGTGTCGACCGACGAGGGACCGCGCCCGGCGACTAAGTTCTTCGTCAACGGCGAGGAGCCCACCCGCCGGATCCGCACCGAGGGCGGGTACCAGATCCAGGGCACGCTGGCCCACCGGGTCAAGGTCGTCGACGAGCTGACCGGCGCGTGGGAGTGGAAGCGCCTCGCTGATGTCTCTCCCCGTGACCTGCTGCCGCTGCAGCTGGGCACGCTGATCGGCGAAACCCGCCGGGTGCCGCTGCCGGTGCTCGATCAGGCGTACTACACGGCGGACCGCCAGGCGCACGTGCCCGACACGGTCACCGCCGAACTGGCCGAGCTCGTCGGCTACTTCATGGGTGACGGCAGCCTGCACGCCAAGGGCATCCGGCTCTGCGTGGCGAACACCGACATGGACGTCGCCGACCGGCTCGGCGTGCTGGCGAAAGAGCTGTTCGGCGTGTCACCCGTGATCACGCCCCAGGAGGGTTACCAGGAGGTGACGCTGCAGTCGGTGCGCCTCGCGCGCTGGTGGCAGGCCGCCGGATTCGCGAAGGATCTGCCCGAGGCCGACCACGCCGGCAAGGGCTGGGTGCCAAGGATCCCCTCCGCGATCCTCGAGACGAATGACCCCGTCGTCTACAGCGCGTTCCTGCGCGGGCTGTTCGAGGCGGACGGAACGGTCTCAGAGGGCGTTCCCAGCCTGTCCACGGCCGATCAGCCATTCGCCGGGGAAGTCCGCACTGCCCTGCTCTCCCTCGGCCTGGCCACCACCACGCGCGAGACAGTAAGCGGCTGGGGCGGGCCGATATACCAGGTCAGGCTCCGCAACGTCGATCACGCCCGGAACTTCGACGAAATCGTCGGATTCATCAGCGAGCGCAAGTCAAAGCTGATGGTCTTCGTGGAGCCGACCGTGTCGGCAAAGAAGGATCTGGGATTCTTGTTCGAGCGGGTCGTGAGCAATGACGACGGCGGGATTCAGCCGACCTACGATCTGTCCGTCCCTGACAACGTGACATACGTCGCGAACGGAATGGTGAGCCATAACACCATCGGCCTCATGATGGATTGTGACACGACAGGTGTCGAACCGGACCTGGCGCTGGTCAAGTTCAAGAAGCTGGTCGGCGGCGGCTCCATGCAGATCGTCAACCAGACGGTGCCCCGTGCCCTGAAGAACCTCGGCTACCAGCCAGAGCAGGCCGAGGCGATCATCGAGTACATCGCCGAGCACGGGCACGTCGTCGACGCCCCCGGCCTTCGCGGTGAGCACTACGACGTCTTCGACTGCGCGATGGGCGAGCGCGCGATCAGCCCGATGGGCCACGTCCGGATGATGGCCGCCGTCCAGCCCGCCCTGAGTGGCGCCATTAGCAAGACTGTGAATCTACCAGAGACCGCTACGATAGAGGACATAGAGAAGATCTACTTCGAGGGCTGGAAACTCGGCCTGAAGGCGCTGGCCATCTACCGCGACAACTGCAAGGTGGGCCAGCCGCTGTCGGTGTCCAAGCGGAGGCCGGCCGAGGTGCCGCAGCCCGCCGCCCCGCACGAGGTCCGCCCGGTGCGCAAGCGGCTGCCCAAGCGGCGGTCCGCGACCGTGACCAGGTTCTCGGTGGCCGGCGCGGAAGGCTACATGACGGCGTCCCAGTACCCGGACGACGGCGTCGGCGAGATCTTCCTCAAGCTCGGCAAGCAGGGCTCCACGCTGGCGGGCGTGATGGACGCCTTCTCGGTCGCGATCTCCGTGGGCCTGCAGTACGGCATCCCGCTGGAGTCCTACGTCGCCAAGTTCACCAACATGCGGTTCGAGCCCGCTGGCGTCACCGACGACCCGGACATCCGGATCGCCAGCTCGGTGATGGACTACATCTTCCGCCGCCTGGCCCTCGATCACCTGCCGTACGAGCAGCGCGCCGAGCTGAGCGTGCTGTCGGCCGCCGAGCGCTCGGCGATGCTCGCCGGGGAGGAGCCCGCGGCGCTGGCGGAAGAGCCGGATCCGGTGGAGATGGCTCAGTCCGTGCCGGTAGAGCACGTCCCTCCTCAGGCCGGACAGACCGGAGCCGAACGGATCCCTGGTGCTGACCGCCCTGCGCAGCCGCGCAGCTCGACGGAGCTGATCGAGTCGCAGCAGGGCCGCATCGCCGACGCGCCGCTCTGCCTGACCTGCGGCACCAAGATGCGTCCCGCCGGAAGCTGCTACGTCTGCGAAGGCTGCGGCTCCACCAGCGGCTGCAGCTAAAAGTGAGCGGTATTGCATCAAATGCAACAAGCTCGCGAGAGCGGTTGAGTAGACGCCGCGATCTGATCCCGCGGCGGCGGAACGATCACCGCCGCGGCCAGCTTCTCCGCTTCCGCCGCCAGCTCCGGACGCTTCCTCAGCAGCTCGGTCAGCACCTGCGCGGCTTCGTCAGGCCCCAACGACGTCAGTGCTGCCCGCGCACGCCTCGCCACCGACCCGGTCCTTTCACGCAGTCACGGCCGCAGTCGCCCTGAACCCGCGCAACGATACCGGCGCCCGATGATCGTCGGCCAGGGCGATGCCACACGCCCGACCCGGCAGCGGGATACGGCACTCTCGGGCGTGGAGATGACGCTTTGGAAAGAAATTCGAACTTAAATTTGAAATATTAGCTTGAGCTGATAACGTTATGTGATGACAGTACGGTAGCTGGAGGCCTGATGACGCGACGTACGGAGCCACCTGACCTGGTCGGCTGGGACCTCACTCAACGTCAGCGCAGCATCGTCGGTGTCATCGAGGACTCCGTCCGGCGCCACGGTTTCGCGCCTACCCTGCGGGAGATCGGCGACGCGGTAGGGCTGGCGAGCACATCGAGTGTCTCCCACCAGCTGTCGAGGCTGCAGAAGAAGGGGTACCTGAGCCGCGGTGCGGGCCGGCCGCGCACCGCGGTGGTGCTCCCACCCACCGATCCGGACATCGGGCAGCACGCCGGTCATGCCCCGGGTGACATCGAGGGGCAGCGGGTCGCCTGGGTGCCGCTGGTCGGCCGTATCGCTGCGGGCGGCCCGATCCTCGCCGACGAGTCGATCGAGGACGTCATCCCGCTGCCCAGGCAACTCGTCGGCGAGGGAAACCTCATCATGCTCAGGGTCGTGGGCGACTCGATGATCAACGCGGCGATCGCCGACGGGGACTGGGTGGTCGTCCGCCGGGAGTCGGACGTCGAGAACGGCGACATAGTGGCCGCCACGTTCGAGAGCGACACGTCGGCGGACAGGGAAGCGACAGTCAAGACGTTCAAGAAGAGCGCCGGGCACGTCTGGCTGATCCCGCACAACCCCGCCTACGTCCCGATGCTGGGCGACGAGGCCAAGATCCTCGGCAAGGTGGTCACCGTCCTGCGTCGGATCTGACGATCCCAGGCCTGCTGGCCCCGATGTGCTCGCTGCCTATCCCTGCCGCGCCGTGGGGTCCACAGCGAGGTGCTGCTGCAGGAAGTGCACCTGATGCCACAGCAGGTTCTCGTCCATCACGTGGTGGCCGGCGCCGGGCAGGAGCAGCACCTCGTGCGGGCGCCCGGCGGCCAGCAGCGCGCTGGACAGGCGCAGCGCGTTCGCCGGATAGACGTTAAGGTCCGCGAGACCGTGTATCAGCAGCAGCGGCCGGGTCAGTTTCGGCGCCTCGAGCACCAGCGAGCAGGCCTGGTACCGCTCCGGAAACTCATCGGGATGACCGAGGAACCGCTCCCGCCAGTGCGCGTTGTAGAGCAGCTGGTCGGTGACTCCCGCCCCGGCCACCGCGGCGTGGAAGACGTCCGGCCGGCGCAGCACGGCCAGCGCCGCGAGCGAGCCGCCGAAGGACCAGCCGCGGATGCCGACCCGCCCGGGTCGGCGGTGTACCAGAGACCGACTCCTGCGGAATCCACCCGCGCGACCAGCAGCCGGGTACCGTCCGGGGCCCACCAGTACCCGCGCGGGCCGCTCAGCGACGTGGCGCCCGTTTGCTCGGCGATCCCGAACGTGACGTCCGGCCCGTCGGGGGCCGCGATCGCGCGGTCCCCGGTCCCGTCCGCCTCGATCACCCGCAGGGCGGCAGCTGGCGTCTGCCGCAGTTCTTCACACTCTGTTCTTGCGGCAGGTCCAGGCACTGCTAGACCAGGGTCGCGCAGTCGGCGCCAAGCCGCTCAGGGATACAACGAGGTACGCGGATACGCGCGGCAGATCCACCACACGGCGATGACTCCGGTCTGGGACGTGGCCCCGCACCCTGACGCCACTGATCGCGAACGGCAGCGCACGGCCGACGACCGCGAAGGCATCCACAGCCGGAAACCTACTAAACAAACCCACTAAACGTACTAAACGACACTAGAATTAGGTCGTTTAGTAGGTTGGTTAGGAGGTTACTTGCGCAGCTTCGCTGATCTTGACGCGCTCATCGGGCTGGTGCCAGCCCAAGTCGTCACCCGGCTCAGCGCGATCGACTTCGGCCGGGGCTCGGAGGCGCTCTACCGCGATCAGATGCCAGGGTTGCTCACCGGGCTCGCTGACCGGGCCCGCGTCCAGAGCATCACCGCATCGTCCGCGATAGAAGGTGTTGTCGTCGCCGACGCCGGCCGCGCCGAGCGGATCATCAACCGGCAGGCGACGACGCTGCGCAACCGCAGCGAACAGGAACTGGCAGGCTACCGCGACGCCCAGGACTACCTGTTCCAGCAAGACTGGCGCCCGCTGAACGCCGGCCTGATCCTGCACCTGCACCGGCTGCTGTTCGCGCACACCGCGGTGCCCGGCGGCGCGTTCAAGACAGACGACAACCTGGTCGTGGACCGCTCGCTAGACGGCTCGACCACCGTTCGCTTCAAGCCGGTGTCCGCCGCGAGCACGCCGTTCGCCATCGACGACCTGATCGAGCGCTACAAGGACGCGGTTGCCGTTGGCGAGCACCATCCGGTGCTCCTGTCCGGGCTGTTTGTCCTCGACCTCCTCGTCATCCACCCCTTCGAGGACGGCAACGGGCGAGTGACCCGCCTGCTCACCAACGCCATGCTCACCGAGCACGGATACACGGTCGGCCGCTACCTGAGCCTTGAGCAAGCGGTCGCCGAATCGGCTGACGCTTACTACCAGGCGCTCCTGGATTCCACCCACGGCTGGCACGAGGGCAACGCCGACCCGTGGCCCTGGCTCGGCTACTTCACCAGGGTGATCGCCGGCGCCTACGCCGTCTTCGCCGATCGCGCGGCGGCGGCCCAGACCCCCGGGACCAAGCAGCAGCGCGTCCGCGAGCACGTCCTGCGGCACGCACCGGTAACGTTCCGCCTCGCGGACATCAGGACGGCAGTGCCCGGTGTCAGCGACCAGACCATCCGGCTCGTCCTGGAGCAGCTGAGGAGCGAAGGTAAGGTCCGGGCCGACGGAACGGGCCGCTCCGCGACTTGGACACGGGAGGTGAGCCCCGACCAGAAGGGACCTGAATGACTCAGCAACCCATCGGTGGCGGCAACGCACCGCCGGACGTCATCTACATCATCCGTCACGGCGAAAAGCCGGCAGATCCGCCGCTCACAGGCCCCCTGCAGCCTCCGCCCGCACCGGTCGCGCCCTTTGGCGTCGACCAGCAGGGCAATCAAGACGAGCATTCCCTGCTGCCGCGCGGCTGGCAGCGCTCCGGTGCGCTCGCCGTCCTTTTCGATCCCGCCGTCGGGGCGCTGCAGGCAGGACTGCAAACCCCCGCGGCCCTGCTGTCACCCTCCTACGGGGATCCAGGCACGACGGCCTCGCACCGGACGTATCAGACGATCCAGGGCCTCAGCGACCGCCTCGGACTGCCGATAGTCTCCGCCTTCGCCGAGGGCCAGGAGGCTCAGCTGGCCGCCGGCGTGCTGAGCGGCTACTCCGGCGTCGTGCTGATCTGCTGGGAGCACGACCACATCCCGGCGCTGGCCGCGTCGCTGCCGGCCATCCCGGGAACCGCCATACCGCAGCCGTGGCCAGGTGACCGTTTCGACGTCATCTGGACGTTCACGCTCGTCCCGGGAGCCGCCTCGGCCCAGTACGCCTTCGGCCAGGTCCCTCAGCAGCTGCTGTCCGGAGACACCGACACGGTCATCCCGGCCACCTGAGTCTCCGCAGCCGTCTGACCTGCTGAACGGGCATGGTGGCGCAGTCGCTGCAGTTCTCGCGTTTCTCCGCGAGCCGGTTCAGCCCGGCTTCCGGGCCTTCCAGACTTCCTCGCTTGGCCACTGCCGTGCCCAGTCGATGGTGGCGAGCGGGTGGCGCGTGCTGGCGCCAGCCGGCGGCCGCAGCTCGAGGAGGTCCTCGACCTCCAGGCCGCAGTGCCGCAGCAGCCGGATCATGTCGCCGTGGCCGAGGTGAAACTCCACCGACTCGTCGTCCGGCCATGAGAAGCGGTGCATGCCGAAGTAGGGCCGCAGCAGCCGCTCGGTGGCGGGCAGGCCGTCTTGGTCCGGGATCGTGAGCATGAGCAGGATGGAGTTGACCAGGAAGATCAGCTGGCCGCCCGGCCGCAACAGCCGCGCGGCCTCGGGGATCCAGGTGCAGGGATCGCACCAGATGCTGGCGCCGTACTCCGAGATCGCCAGGTCGAAGCTCGCCGCGGCGAAGGGTGCCTGCTCGGCGCTGCCGTGGATGAGCGGGAATCGCAGCCCGAAGCGGTCCTGCAGCTCGCGGGCGGTGGCCAGCTGCGCTGGGGAGTTGTCCAGGCCGACCGGGCGGGCGCCGCGGCGGGCCAGCCACGCCGAGACGTAGCCGGTGCCGCAGCCGAGTTCGATGCTGTCACGGCCGTCCAGGTCGGGCGGCAGGATCCCGGCCTGCGCCTCGGGGATGCCCCAGATGCCCCAGCTGGGCTCGGCCGCCGCCCAGTGGCGCAGGCCCGGTCCGGCGTACTGCGGCGCCCACCGGTCCCACGCCGCGCGGTTGCGGAGCACATGATCAGGCGTTCCGTTCACAGCCGCTAGCGTCATGCCGCCCGGGCATGCCGTCAACCGCGTTTCCGCACTGTTGCGTCGATCGCTCAGCGGCATCCGCGGCCGCCCGCCCCCCAGGCGGCCCCCCGCGGGAGGGGGTCGCGAGGCGTCCCCCCGCGGGAGGGGCCGCCAGTGGCACATTCCTCAGGCTGCCGGGCCGGCCGCGAGGACGACGGTCGCCGACTGCGTCTGGCCGGCCTGGTCGGTCCAGCCGATGCGGACGCTGTCGCCCGGGTGGTGCAGCCCCAGCGCTGACTGCAGCGCAGACGGCGACGAGACGGCGTGGCCGTCGACCGAGACGATCACGTCACCCGCTGCGAGGCCGGCTCCGGCCGCGGGCGACCCGGAGACGACCCCGGCGACGGCGGCTCCCGTGCCGGCCTGCACGCCATCTGCCGCGGCGCTGCCGGCGGAGACGATGTCGACGCCGAGGAACCCGGTGCTGCCGACGTGCACCGTGGACGAGGAGGCGCCAGCCTCGATCTGGCTGGCAAGGGAGACCGCCTCGTTGATCGGGATCGCGAACGCCTGGGTGTTGGCCTGCCCGGACTGGAACTGGAACCCGGAGGAGGCCGCGGTGTCGATGCCGATCACCTGCCCGGCGGCGTCGACCAGCGGGCCGCCGGAGTCTCCCGGCTGAATGTCCGCGTCGTGGTGGATGAGCCCGGTCAGCTGTTCGGAGGTGCCCGCCGACTCGTCCGAGGCGGTGATCGAGGCGTCGAGGCCGGTGATCCGGCCGGTGGCGACCGACGGGGTGCCGCCCTTGCCGCCCGCGTTGCCGAGGGCGACCACCTGCTGGCCGACAGCGGCCGCCGAGGAGTTGCCCAGGGTCACCGTCGTGAGCCCGGACGCGCCCTGCAGCTGGAGGACCGCGATGTCGTGGCTCCGGTCGTAGCCGACCACCTTGGCCTGGTAGCTGCGGCTGTTGCCGACGTCGGTGACCGTGATCGAGGTGGCGCCCTCGATGACGTGGTTGTTGGTGAGCACCTCACCCGATGAGGTCAGCACCAGCCCGGTGCCGGCCGCCTCGGCCTGCTGGTAGCCGAGCGTGGAGACGACGTCGACCAGGCCAGGGTCGACCTGCGCCTCGATCTGAGAGGTCGTCAGCGCCGCGGCGCCCGGCGTGATCCCGGTGGCCTGCAGCCCCCAGAACGTGCCCAGGCCAACCACGACTGCGGTGCCGGCCAGCAGCAGGCGGCGGCGCGAGCGCCGGCCGGGTCCGCTCGGGCCTCCGCCGTACCCAGCCGGGCCGTACCCAGCCGGGCCGTAGCCGGCCGGGCCGTAGCCGGCCGGGCCGCCGGGACCGGGCCAGGGTGAGTTCTGTCCTGTCTGCCCTGGTTCCGCCGAGATAGGCGGATCGTAGATCGTGCTCATGGGAGCGGCTCCCCTCGGTAGGTATCAATCGCCGCGATCTGAATCCATGGTCGATCGCCTACCTGAAAGAAGACTGAAAGCACGCTGACCGCATTCTTGATCTTTGCTGACCGCCGGGCGACCCCGCCTGCCGCTACCCTGCCCCGCGCCGCTACCCTGCCCCGCGCCGCTACCCTGCCCCGCGCCGCTACCCTGCCCGTCTGCCGCGCAAGGAAGCACGGATCGACTGGCCCGGACCGGGCTCAGCGAGCCTCCAGCTACTCCGTTCCCGTGCCGGTCACGCCGTGTCCTCAAGGTGGCTGCGGATCAGCGGAAACACGTCCCGGCTGGCGTCCTTGCCGAAGATGCAGTCGATGTGGCCGTAGCCGGGGATGACGTAGCGGTGGTACGGAATGCCCGGGTTCGCCGCGCGCAGGGCGCCGTAGGTGAGCGCCGTGCTCTCCGGCAGGAAGCAGTCGTTCTCGGCGCCGTGCACGAAGGTGACCGGGATGGCCATCCGGTCCAGGTGCGGCAGGTAGGCGTCGCTCCCGCCGGCCGTGACCAGGTGGCCGGCCCGGACCATCTCCGCGAGCTGGTCGAGCGAGGTCATGTTGGCGATGCCGAACATCTCGTGCAGGGCGTCGTGCGTGGCGGTGTTGAGCTGCGCGTGCTCGTACAGCAACGAGTAGATGAAGGTGATCCGGTGGCACACGGCGCTGTCGCACTGCTGCCCGGCCTGCTCGGGGTAGAGCTGCAGGGCGCGGTCGAACAGCTTCTGTGACCAGTCCTCGTCGGTCCGCGCCATCGCGGTCAGCGACTTGACCCCGAGCCGCTCCAGCAGGCCGGGCACGTGCAGCCCGGACTTCAGCCGGGTCAGCTCCGGAACGACCATGTGGGCCGAGACCTGCGAGCACACGGCGGAGCGGACGCCCTGCAGCCCGGACAGCATCGCCATCGTGAACGTCGCCGAGCCGAAGCAGTGCACCATCGCCTGGACGGCGGCAGCGCCGGTGCGGTCGCGGATGGTGGCGACCGCTGCCGGGTAGTCGTAGCGGGCCACGTCGTCCGCGGTGAACTGCGTCGCCGACGCGGGCAGGTCGATGCTGGCCCGGTAGTCCAGCAGCCAGAGGTCGAACCCCGCGGCGAACAGGTATTCCGCCAGCGTGGTCTCGATGGTGTCGATCGTGAAGATCCTGCTGGACACGCCGAGGCCGGGGGAGAGCATCACCGGGCCTCTGTCCCCGCCCTGGTACCTGGTCAGCAGGATTTCCACGCCGTCACTGGTCCGCAGCGGATGGACCTCGGGCGCGGACAGGCGAAGCTGGCGGGTCTTCCTCGGCGGCGCGTTCGGGTCGAACCGCACCGGCCTGGCGAACACCCCTCCGTACGCGTGGTAGAGGACCCCGCCGAAGTACTGGCCGAACTCCGCCAGCTTCTCCAGCCGCGCTACCTCGGACGTCGCGTTGGTCACCTGCATCGTGCGGAGCTGGCGCAGGAAGTCCTGCGGCCTGATCCGCAGGATCCCCGTGGCCACGACCGGGCCGCTGTCGTCCGGCCCTGCCTGGATGGACACGTAGAGCGTGGTGGTGGCTGCCCACATGTCCAGGCCTGAGCCGTCGTGAACGTACTTGAAGCCGGTGAAGAAGTACTCCCTGCCGTCGCGGGAAATCATCCGCATGCGGTAACGCATGTCCCGGGTGGCGACGCGTTCCGGGTCAGGGATGAACAGGCTGAACCAGCCGTCGGTCACCACGAGCGGGTCCGGCGAGAGGGCGGGCGCCTGCACCTCGCCGAGCATCCGCGCCTGGTGGCCGCTTTCGTGGACGAGCTTGTCGACGTCCTCCGCGGCGATCGTCAGGACGAAGCTGAACGGGGAGTTCTCCCGCCGGCCGGCCGCCTCGCCCCGCGCGTACCCTTCCGCCGACACGTCGGTCACGCTGCTCGAGATGTAGCCCTGCATCCGCTCGGTGAACTCGATGCCGACCGTGCTCGGCGGAGCAGGCCCCGGCGGCGCCGACGGCAGCGTGTAGTCGATCGTCCAGTGCTTGTGCTCGGCGATGAGCGCGCAGCACCGCTCGGTCAGGGCGGAGATGGTGAGCAGCGGGTTCACGCCAAGCGGGACGGGGATGACCGACCCGTCGGTCACGTACAAGCCCTCGTAGGGTCCCCCGCCGTCGGGGTTGAAGACCCTCCCGGAGTGGTCGACCACGCCGTGGTCGGCGTCGGCGCCCATCGGGCACCCGCCCAGCGGATGCACGGTGATCAGCGACTGGCCGAGCAGCTTCGTCCAGATCGGGTTCGGCAGGTACGTGCCCCCGAGCGGCCGCGTGGCGGCGATCAGGTTCCGTTGCACCTGCTCGAAGATGGGCTCCGTGCCGACGCCGGGCCAGTCCACCCTGAGCCGGCCGTCCGCCAGGCGGAGCGTGCCGTTGCCCCGGTCGTGCGTCATGACCAGGTACGTCTGCGTGTTCCGGTCGGCACCCTCGTGCGGCCCGAGCAGCAGGCTCTCCAGCTCGCGTTCCCGTTCGCGGATGCGCTCGGCGAGCCCGCGCCCGGGGTCCCTGCCGACGAGGTCGGCGGCGTCGGCCCAGGCGCACGGCAGGGTCGGGCCCAGGCCCCCGGGGACCGCGCCCTCCTCGATGACCATCCCCTGATTGACGTCGGCGGTGCCACGCAGGTCGATGATGCCGGTGATGGTCGGCCCGACCGGCGGCAGGCGCCCGGGCCGGCTGGACCCCCAGCCGACCCCGTCGATCCTGGCGTCGCCGTTGTAGCTGAACGCCAGCGCGTCGCCGTTTCCGGTGAACCGCTCGCCCAGCCGGGCGGAGAGCCGCAGGCCCCGCTCCCCGGATCGCAGCATGATCTCGGTCGATCCGAGCGTGCCGGCGCTGAGGATCACGATGTCGCCATCGACGAACTCGGTGGGGGCGTCGAACAGCTCCTGCCCGGTCTGCAGCGGCTGATAGTGCACGCGCCACCCCCCGGCCCCGGCCGGCTCCACCCACCGGACCGCCGCCTGGGTGAAGATCTCGGCACCGTGGTTGACGGCGTCGGGCAGGTAGTTCATCAAGGTGGTGTTCTTGGCCGCGTAATTGCAGCCGGAGCAGCAGTCGCCGCACATCGAGCAGGCCTGCTGGAAGACCCCCACGTGGTTCACGTTGCCCGGCGGGTCCTGGAACGTCACGTTGATCGGCGGCCGGTAGAACGAGCCATCCGGGAACACCCGACTTGACGACTGGAGCGCATCGAGCTTGTTCAGCCGCACGCTCTGCGGGAGCGGGCTCGGCTTGAGCATCTCGCGGGCCCGCTGGTAGCCCGCCGCGATCCGGGTGGCCAGGTCCGCCCGGATCTCCTGCGGCCAGGCGGCGTCGTCGAACACCCGCGGATCCGGCTGCAGCGCCACGTTGGCGTTCACCAGCGACGTTCCGCCCAGCCCGCACCCCACGAACACGTTCATGTCCGGGTTCTGCCGTAGGTCGTACAGACCGGTTCGCGAGCCGATGTGCTCCTCGGGCAGGTCGACCTGGAGCTGCTCCGCCGCCTCCAGCTCGGTGTCGGGGTATTCGCCGGGCTGGAGCTCCTTCCCCCGCTCCAACAGGCAGACGCTCCGTCCGGCCCGCGCCATTCGTGACGCCGAGATCGCCCCGCCGTATCCCGATCCGATCACCACCACGTCGTACCGCTCCCTGATTAGCTGGATCGGCGTGGAAAGACGTCTGATCGGCCGATCTGATGCTCCCATCGGTCTCCTCCTCGGGCCGGACTCAGCGATCGGCTCCGGCGGCGCCGCCGTACCCATGATGACTTGCTGGCGAATACTCGTAGCACTACTTCGCTGGATGATCGCCCGCAGCCGAAGATCGTGCGCAGCCCGCGGGCCTATGGTCGCGACGGCCGAATGGATGTCCCGTTGCTATCCGCCGGTGCATAGCAACCGGACATCCATCAGGCGGAATCCTGTCACCGGAACGGCTATACAAGGACATCAGCCACGAATATGGTCAAAATGACCTGACTTGACACCCTTGACCTCGCGGCCCGCTCTCCAGAATCCGGTCACTTACCCGGCAGCGGGGCGCCCTTGACCCTGCGGCCCGCCGTCCAGACGCCGGTCACCTGCCCGGGATTCGCCAGCACGCCGATGTCGGCAAGCGGATCGGCGTCCAGCGTGATGACGTCGGCGTCGTAGCCAGCCGCAAGCCGGCCACTGCGCGGCGCCTGCGGCCCCAGGGTCAGCGGCGCGGTCGCCGTCGCGGCCTCGATGGCCTGCAACGGCGTCATGCCGAGCGCGACGAGATGCGGAAGCTCGCTGCCGTTCTTGCCCCACGAGTTGGGCAGGTCGCTGCCGGTGAGCCCGATGTCCGTGCCCATCGCGATCGTGACCCCGCGCGCCTGCGCGAGCGCCACCGCCCCAGCGTGCGCGTCCGCGATGGCGACGAGCTTGGTGGCCGCGTAGTCGGGCACGGCCGCCAGGTTCGCCAGCATGTCCTCGACGATCGTCCGGGTCGGCACCAGGATGGCGCCGGTCTCCTTCATCGCGTCGCAGCACTCCTCGTCGAGGTAGGTGCCGTGCTCGATCGTCCGCACCCCGGCCGCAAGCGCCGCGATGATTCCCGGCTTGCCGTGGCAGTGCGCTGCGACCACCCGCTCGGCGAGACCGGCCACCTCCACGATCGCGCCCAGCTCGGTGCTGGTGAACTGCTGATGGACGGGATGGTCGACCTCGGAAAGTACCCCGCCGGACGCGCAGACCTTGATCACCCGTGCATTGCGGCGCAACTGCTCCCTGACCGCGCGCACGCAGCCGTCAGCGCCGTCGGCGAGCCGGAGCACGCCTTCGCGCAGGGCGAAGTCCTCCATCCAGGCCAGCGGGTAGGAGTGCAGGTCGGCATGGCCCGCCGGTGGTGCTCAGGATCGCTCCGGCGGCATAGATCGCCGGGCCGTCGAGCACGCCCTCCGCGACCACCCTGGCGAGGTCGATGCCGAGGCCGCCGACCTCGCGCACCGACGTTATGCCGGCGTCGAGAGCGGCCCGCAGGTCGCGCGCGCTGCGCGCGGCGCGGAGCGCGAGTGGCTCAAGCGGCATCTTCCCGAGGTCGAAGGCGCGGGATCCGAGGAAGTGCCCGTGGCAGTCCCACATGCCCGGCATGACCGTCGCCGCCTGGTGCCAGACCGCGCCGGGAGTATCAGGCGCGGCTGCGGCCGGTCCCGCGTAGCTGATCCGCTGGCCGTCGAGCACGACCACGCCGTCCCGGACCGGGTCGCCGCTGCCCGGAATAAGCAGATTTGCCGAGATCCTGTCCATGATCCTCCACCGTTCGTGAGCGGCGCGCGATTGGCGTAGCAACTGTCACTCGTTTAAAACTGGCCTCAGTCGTGTCCGCAAGGCCAATTTTCTCAGCGGTATCTGATTGTGTGTCTTCGTATGCGATCGGTGATGCGCTATACAGGTTTCAGTGCGAGGGAGCGAGATGCGGCCATCAGAGAGGTCCCCGTTCCTGCCCGGCTGGCGGACGGCGCAGGACGGGTTTGCTCGCATTCGCCAGAAGTTCGCCGCCGCACCTTTAATCGTCAAGATCATCACTGTAGCGGCCGTCGTGGCGCTGGCCACGGCCGCCGGTCTCAACGTGTCGCGGATCCTGCAGGTAGTCACGGGCCTGCTGCTCGTCGCCGGGCTGGCCTACGGGCCCTTCGCCGTGGCCTCTGCCCGTCGCTCGGTCGTGGCCACGCTGTCGGTCGCGGTCCTGGGCGTGGCACTGGCAGCGGTCTGGTTCGGTGCCCGTGGCCAGCAGCCGTCGATGCTGACGCTGCTCTTGTTGCCGCTGGTCGTGGCGGCCGTCGCGCACGCCGGACCGCTGGGCAGGTGGCTCGTGCCGTGCCGGACGGTCGCGTGGGTGCTGCTGTGGGCGGCGCCAGTGGTCGTTCTCGCTGGCCTGCTGGCGCCGGCCCAGCCGCTGATCGGCCCGGCCCTCGCGTGGGCCATCGCCTGCATCGTGGTGGGCTGGCGACTGGCCAAGTCGTTGCAGGAAGGCCGGGAGTACGGCCGTCAGCAGGCCCGTGGCGGCGCGCTCGCCGCGCCGCATGCCCGGACGCTGACGCGGCCGCCGCGAGACGGCCGGGCCGCGGGCCCGGCCGGTCCCGACAGCCGGGTGGCGCTCGCGGGCGACCTGGTCCGCGCCGGGCACTCCGCTGACGGCTCGCGCGCCGACTCCGGCCGCGACCGGCCCGCCGACCGGCAGCCGGAGATCACGGTTGACGAGGCCATGGCCGAGCTTGACGCCATGATCGGCCTGGCGGCCGTCAAGGACCAGATCCGCTCGATCGCCGCGTCGATCGAGGCGGCCCGCAGGCGCGCGCTCGCCGGGTTCGGGGCCGACAAGCCCATGCAGCACTTCGTCTTCCTCGGCCCGCCGGGCACCGGGAAGACCGCCGTGGCCAGGATCATCGCCAAGATCTTCTACGCGTTCGGGCTGCTCGAGACGCCCGCCGTGGTGGAGGCGCACCGAGCCGACCTGGTCGGGGAGTACCTGGGCGCCACGGCGATCAAGACGAACGAGCTCGTCACCTCGGCGCTCGGCGGCGTGCTGTTCATCGACGAGGCCTACAGCCTGGTCAACGAGGGTGACGGGCAGGGCGACCGGTTCGGTAACGAGGCCGTCCAGGCGCTGCTGAAGCGGGCCGAGGACGACCGGGACGACTTGATCATCATCCTGGCCGGGTACGAGAAGCAGATGGAGAACTTCCTGGCCACGAACCCGGGCCTCACCTCAAGGTTCGCGATCAGGGTCAAGTTCCCCGGCTACGTCCCGGCCGAGTTCCTCGCGCTGGCCGACGCGGCGCTTGAGCGCCGTGGCGAGCTGCTCGACCCCGACGCCAGGCCGGTGCTCTGGCGGATGTTCGAGGACGTGGGCAGGCGCAAGCTGGGGGACGAGCTCGGCAACGGGCGGTTCGTGCGCAGCCTGCTGGAGAAGGCGGGGCAGGCCAGGGACGTACGCGTGATGGGCGCGTCCGGCGAGCCATCCTCCGCCGACCTCGTCACGCTGAAGGGCGCTGACCTGCAGCGCGCGTTCGCGGAGCTGAGCAGCAGGTTCCGCGGGTACACCGAGACGCCGACGCTGGAGAGCGCACTGGCCGAGCTCGACGCGCTGATCGGCCTGGAGCCGGTGAAGCGCCAGGTCCACGAGATCGCCGCCCAGCTGCGGGTGGCACGGCTGCGGGACCGCCAAGGGCTCGCCAGCCAGCCGCCGGCCAGGCACTTCGTCTTCACCGGCCCGCCTGGCACGGGCAAGACGACCGTGGCCCGCATTCTCGGCCGGATCTTCGCCGCGCTCGGGCTCCTGGTCCGCCCCAGCGTGGTCGAGGCGCACCGAGCCGACCTGGTCGGCGAGCACCTGGGCTCCACTGCCATCAAGACGAACAAGCTGGTGGACTCCGCGCTCGGCGCGGTGCTCTTCATCGACGAGGCCTACTCGCTGTACAACGAGGGTTACTCCGGGGGCGACGCGTTCGGTTCCGAGGCGGTGCAGACTCTGCTCAAGCGAGCCGAGGACGACCGCGACCGGCTGGTGATCGTGCTGGCCGGCTACACCCCGGACATGGACCGGTTCCTGCGCAGCAACCCTGGCCTGGCCTCCAGGTTCAGCGTCAGGATCGGGTTCCCCAGCTACTCGCCGGAGGAGCTGACCAGGATCGCCGAGACGATCGCGCGGCAGGCCGGGGACAGCTTCGACGCCGACGCGCTGCCGGTGCTTGACCAGATCTTCGGCCGGGCCTGCGCCGAGGGGAGCATCGACGAGCTCGGCAACGGCAGGTTCGCCCGGTCGCTGTTCGAGCGGGCGTGCGCTTCCCGGGACCTGCGGGTCGCCCATCTGGGCGACGGCGCCAGCGCCGCGGATCTCACCACGGTGGCCGCTGCCGACCTCGTCGCCGCCTATCGCGAGATCAGCGGCTGACCGTGAACCTGACCAGCTGACCCGGCCGCAACTGCGCGGCTGCCCCGATGTCCGCGGACCGGACGACTGCGATCACCGGATAGCCGCCGGTGACCGGGTGATCGGCGAGCAGCAGGATCGGCTGCCCGTCCGGCGGGACCTGCAGCGCCCCGGTGACCATGCCCTCACTGGCCAGCTCGCCGGCGCTGCCGCTGCTGCTGGCGGCGCTGGTGGCGGCGCTGGCCCCGCTGCCGCTGGTGGCGCTGGTGGCGGCGCTGGTGGTGGCGCTGCTGCCGCTGGTGGCGGCGCTGCTGGCGGCGCTGCCGCTGCCGCCGCTGCTGCTCCTGGCGCTGGCTGGCCCCGCTGCCGCTGGTGGCGCTGGTGGTGGCGCGCTGCTGCCGCTGGTGGTGCCGCTGGTGGTGCCGCTGGTGGCGCGGGCCAGTGCCCGGCCGTGCAGCCGCAGGCCCGCCCGGTCGCAGGCCGGCGTCACGACGTAGTGCCCAGTGCACAAAAGTTCGATGGCAGCTGCGGCGAACCACTCATCCCGCGGCCCGGGCAGCACCCGGAGTTCCACCGGACCAGTCACGGCCTGCCCCTGCTGCGGGCCAGTGAGCGAGGCCGGGTGGCCTGCGGCGTCGTGTCCGGCGATGCTCGGGGGCGCGGCGGTGCCGAGGGGTCCAGTGGTGTCGAGGGGTCCAGCGGTGCCGAGGGGCGCGGCGACGCCAGCAGGTCCTGCGGCACCGATGGGCAGTAGATCGCCCGCCCGCAGCGGTGCTGGCCCGAGCCGCGACAGCAGGTCGGCTGACCTGCTGCCCAGCACGGCGGGCACGTCGATGCCGCCCTGGACGGCGAGATACGTACGCAGGCCCCCCACCGGGGTTCCGATCCGCAGCACCGCGCCTGCCGGAACGCCGAACGCCACCCCGGACTCCACCGCGATCGCGGCCTGATTCGGCCCGGTGGTCAGCGTGACCGGCGCCGCCGCGCCGGCAATCGCAGCCAGGGCGTCCCGGCCGAAGCGCAGCACCGCCCTGCCCAGCGTGAACTCCAGGCCAGCCGCGCCCGGCGGATTCCCGGCCAGCTGATTCGCCCGCTGCAGGCTGGCGGCGTCGGCGGCGCCACTGCGCGGCACGCCGAGATGCCCGAGTCCGGGTCGGCCCAGATCCTGGACCGTGGCCAGCGGCCCGGGCCTGACTACCTCGATCCCGGCGGCCGCCTCCCATGATCCCGAAGGATTTGGCGTGCTGGGTGACGCAAATCCTTCAAGATCATGAAACCCTACCCGCCTAGGCATCCCGGGAACCCCGGGCATCCCGGGAACCCTGGGCGTCCCAGAAACCCTGGGCGTCCCAAAAACCCCGGGCGTCCCGGGAACCCTGAGCGTCCCGGGAACTCTGGGCGTCCCAAAAACCCCGGGCGTCCCGGGAACCCTGAGCGTCCCAGGTGTCCCAGATGTTCCAGGCGTTCCAGGCGTTCCGGGCAGGTCGGGCGGCAGCTCGCTGACCGGGCGGAAACGGACCCGCATCCCGGGAGCCAGCAGCGCCGGCGGCTCTCGCTCGGCGTTCCAGAGCACCGCCGCGGTGCGCCCGAGCAGCCGCCAGCCGCCCGGCGACTCCGACGGGTAGACGGCGGCCAGCCCGCCCGCGACGGCGACCGACCCGGCGGGTACCCGCAGCCTGGGCGTGCCAAGCCGCGGCACCTCCAGCGCCGGATCGAGCCCGGTCAGGTACCCGAACCCGGGGCAGAAGCCCAGCCAGCCGACCGTGTACTCGCGCGCGGCGTGCCGGGCGACGACCTCACCGACCGGCAGCCCGGTAAGCCCGGCAACCTCAGCCAGGTCGGGTCCGTCGTACAGCACGGGTATCTCGGCCAGCGGCTGGCCGGCCGGATCGGGGGCCGCGTCCGGCACCGCCGCCACCCGCGCGGCCAGCGCGCCGAGATCCCAGCTGCCCGGCTCGGTGATCACCAGCACGGTGCGGGCGCCCGCGACCGCGTCGAGCACACCGGGCAGCCGCTGCGCCCGTATCGCGGCAGCCAGCGGCCCGGCCCGCCCTGCTGCCTCCACCAGCAGCGCCGCGTCGCCGGCGGCCCGCGCCGCCGTCACGCGAACGGCGCTACCCGCACGCCTGCCTCCCGCAGCGCCTGGCGGACCGTGCGGGCCAGGACGGCCGCCCCGTCGGTATCGCCATGAATACACAGAGAACGGGGCGCTACGGCGATCTCGGCCCCGGTTGCGGACACCACGAGGTGGCGGGTCGCCATGGCCACCGCCCGGGCGGCGACGATCCCTGGATCGGTCAGCACGGCACCGGGCCGGCCGCGCGGGACCAGCGTGCCGTCGGACTCGTACGCCCGGTCGGCGAACGCCTCGGCGACCACCCGGAGCCCCGCGGCGGCCGCGGCCCGCGCGGCCTCGCCGCCGGGCAGGGTCAGCAGCGGCAGCGCGGCATCGTAGGCGCGGATGGCGGCGGCGATCGCGGCGGCCTGGACCGGATCGGTGATGGCGCGGCTGTAGAGCGCGCCGTGCGGCTTGACGTAGGCGACCCGGCCGCCCTCGGCGCGGGCGATCCCGTCCACCGCGGCGATCTGGTAGAGGATCTCTGCGGTCAGCTCGTCGGCAGGGACGACCATCTCCCGGCGGCCGAACCCGGCCAGGTCCCGGTAGGACACCTGGGCGCCGATGGCGACGCCCGCGCCGACGGCGCCCGCGCACGCCTGCCGGATGGTCAGCGGGTCGCCAGCGTGGAAGCCGCAGGCGACGTTCGCGCTGGTCACCAGCGATAGCAGGGCCTCGTCATCGCCGAGCCGCCAGGCACCGAAGCTTTCGCCGAGGTCGGCGTTCAGGTCGATGACTTCAGGCCCGGTGGTCAACCGGCCTCCTCCGGCGGCAGCTCGGCGAGCGCGGCCGCGATGTCGGCCTCGCGGTTGCCCGCCGCCTCGATGACGTCCATCAGCGTGTGCTGCACGGAGTGCCTGGCCTCACCCAGGTCGAGCAGCCGCTGGGCGGCTTCCCACAGCTCGGGCGGATCGCCGCGCCAGAGCCGGTCGGCAAGGGCGAGATGCCGGCCGATGTGCTCGCGGCCGGCCTGCCCGGCTCCCGGGTCGTCGTGGTCGGCGGACAGCAGGGACATCCGGTCGGCCGGCTTGGCAGGGTCGAGGGCGCCCAGGTCGGTGCCGCGATAGTGGCCGATCAGCACCGGGAAGGCAAATGCCCGGCGGGGCAGCGCCTCCAGGTCGGAGTCGGGCAGCAGCCTGGCCACCAGACCGGCCTCCAGGCCGAATGCGGCCGGGTCCCGGTAGACCCGGGTGAACGTGCCCATCGAGTCGAAGACCGCGTCCAGTGCCTTGCCTATCGCCGTCGGCGTCAGCCCGGTGCGGGTTCCCGCCCAGCGGATCCAGGCGGCGACGACGTGCGGCATGGCGTGCTGCTCGGCCGGTGAGAGCACCACTCGGCGGGGCAGCCAGTCGAGCAGGAACGTCTCGGCCTTCGCCGGGCTCACCCGCAGCGGCCGGCCGAAGTCCTTGTCGCATCCGTAGTCGATGATGTGGTCGGCGCACCGGCTTGCGGCGGTTCGGTCGGAGAGGTCCTCGGCCTCGTCCGAGGCGAGGAACTCGGCGACCAGCATGGCCCGCCGGTCCTTACGCCATGCCTGCCGCCGGGTCGTGACGCCGCCCCCGCTGCCGCCCGGCGACCATCCGGCAGCTCCCCTGGCCGGCGGCAGCGTGCGGACCCGAGCCCTGATAAACGCGTGATAAGACGGGAACGAAGCGCTGACCGGCGGGTCGGCGGCCGCATCGGTCACGGCCAGCGCGGATTCGAGCAGCCGCCGTGCGAGCGGCGGATCAAGCGGCGCGAAGCTGGACTGGCCAGCCGGGTTGTCCGCATCGCCTGCGGCGGGCTTGCCGCCTGGCTCGCGGCAGTACTCAAGCAGCTTGCCGACCTGCGAGGTGACCCAGCCGTCCCTGGCCATGCCGCCGGAGTTGTAGTCGACGACCACCACCAGCGCGTGCGGTTCCTCGCCGGCGTAGCTGAACACGCAGACGACCTCGTCACGGTCACCGAAGGCGTCAGAGTTGACGTAGCAGTCGGCGGCCGCCACCGCGCCCACGTGCTGCGCCCAGCCCGGGCGGGCGACGCCGCGCTCCATCAGGGCGAGCGCGGCCCGCTCGGCCCGGGCTGCTTGCCGGGGCGTACCCAGGCAGGCGATGCCGGACAGCAGCGCGAGCGCGGCCGGGCTGCCTTGCTGGGCGGCGTAGGCGACCAGGCCTTCGCCAACAAGTTCCTCGACGTCCGCCTGGCGCCGTCGCGCCTTCTTCGCGCCCGGCCGCCCCGGCTGCTGGCCCCACCAGGTGCCGAGCATCTCGCTCACCATCAGCTCGGCATCGAGCGGACTGCGCACAGCCAGCAATTCCCGCGCGGCCCGCAGCATCTCCGCGAAGAGCGCGTTCGGCGGCGGCGCGGGGTGTCCCGGTTCTGACTGCGGACCAGGCGGGCCCGAACGGCCCGAATTGCCCGCTCCGTCCGATGGTGGTCTACGTCGGCTCTGCGGGCTCACGCAGACAGCTTTTCAGATTCACGATGCGCCATGCCACGCTCCGCCACGGCGCGCCGCTCGTTTCTCGGCGAGCGGAGCGGATTCCGCCGGTCTGTCCGTACCGCGGCGGAGCCCGCCCGAGGGCCGGCGCCGTGACCGTGACGGCCAGGGGCGTGCGTGCGTTCTGCCTTCTGCATTCGTGAAGTGCCCGTCGCCGATCAGGTGGATGGGGCGTGACTCTGACCATGGTGCCACAGATGAATTGGCGGCTAACCGTCCTGACCCGGTCCGATGCAGCGCTTACGGGGCGATTGCGCACCCGCTGGACCGCCGGTAAGTGCCCGGCGTCCCGGCGAGCCGCCTGGCCCCGGCCCGTCGTTGCCGGGCGGGCTCCGGTCGCGGAGTTGTTGCCGCTGGCCTTCTTGCGCTCGGAGTTGCCGCTAGCCTTCTTGTGTCCGCAGCAGCAGGAGGGAGCCGTTCATGCCGCGCGCGTGCTCGGTGCCGGGGTGCTCGCCATGAGCACACCTACCTCGGTCCCGCGGCCGCGGGTATCCGGGATGGACGTATCAGACTCCGCATTGCTGGCCACGCTGCTGCGCGAGGCGCCGATCGGCTTCGCCTTCTTCGGAGCCGACCTTCGCTTCCGGCGGGTGAATCAGACCCTGGCCCGGTGGCGAGGGACCGAGCAGGCGGAGCACGTCGGGCGCCTGCCCTCGCAGGTCTGGCCCGATCAGCTGGCGGACATGGCCGAGTCGGCCATCCGGCACGTGCTTGCCGAGGATCAGCCGCTATTCGAGTCTGACCAGCCCATTACCTTCCCGGTGGCACCACCACAGGTGGCACCACCACAGGTGGCACCACCAGGGGCGTCCGCAGCTGACGCGGCGCAGGCATCGGCCCGGGCCCGGCGCGGGACCGCGGCGGGCGCCGCACCGGCCGGCCAGCAGGTGCGGCACTGGGCACTCTCCTGGTTCCCCTCGCATGATCCCGATGGCGACATCACCGGGGTGGCCCTGATCGCCGTCGACATCACCGACCGGCAGAACTCCGAGGAGGCGCTGCGGCGGAGCGAGGAGCGTTATCGGTCGCTGGTCCAGGCGGGCGCCCAGGTCGTGTGGGTGACGACGCCGACTGGCGAGATCGCCGAGGACTCTCCGGAGTGGCGCTGGATAACCGGCCAGACGGTGGAGGAATACCAGGGCAACGGGTGGCTGGACGCGATTCACCCGGAAGACCGCGAGCGGGTAGAGCGGGACTGGCGCGACTGCACGGCGACCGGGAAGGTGTTCGACAGCCGCTATCGGGTACGGACGAAGACCGGCTCTTACCGGCACCACGACGTCCGGGCGGTTCCGATCGAGCGGGACGGCAGGATCGTGGAGTGGGTCGGCGCCAGCACCGATGTGACCGGCCAGCGAGAGGCCGAGGAGATGCGCGGCCGGCTGACCGAGCAGCTCTCGGCCGCCGCACTGCGCACGGCGCGGCTGCAGCAGGCCACCTCGATGCTGGCCGAGGCGCTCACCGTCGAGCAGGTGGTGGAGGTGATCACCGAGGTCGGCCGGTCGGCGATCGGCGCGGACCGCTCCGTCGTCGCGCTGCTCGACCCCGAGCGGCTCCGGCTGCGGACGGTCACGCCGGGCGGCATGCCGGATGCTCCCGGCGCGCCGAGCGGCGACATCCCGCTGGATACGCCCAGCGTGATGACGGCAGCCATCCTGGCCCGCCGCCCGGTGCTGATCGAGAGTCCCGACAGCATGCGGCGGCACTTCGAGGGCGAAGCGGACGTCGGGTTGTTCCTGCAGCACACCGATGAGCGGGCCTGGGTCGGCCTGCCGCTGATCGCGGCCGGCGCGCCGCTGGGCGCGCTGCGGTTCTCGTTCACCAGGCCACGGCAGATCACCGAGGAGGAACGGGTCTTCCTCGAGGCGCTGGCGGGCCAGTGCGCACTCGCGATGGAGCGCGCCTCGCTGTTCGAGCGCGAGCACACCACGGCGGAGACGCTGCAGCGGAGCCTGCTGCCGGACCGGCTACCGACCGTGCCTGGCATCGTGCTGGAAGCCAGCTACCTGCCGGTCACCAGGAACATGGAGATCGGCGGCGACTGGTACGACGCCTTCCGGCTGCCCGACGGCAGGCTGGCCGTGGCCGCGGGTGACGTGATGGGCAAGGGCCTGACTGCGGCGGCGGGCATGGGCCGGGTGCGCAACGCGCTGCGCGCGCTCGCGCTGACTGACCCCCGGCCGGCCGCCGTGCTGGCCGGCCTTGACCGCCTCTTTGTCGCGACCGAGCTCGAGGAGCAGGTGACCACGGTCGCGTACCTCGTGGTCGATCCGGAAACCGGGGACGGCATGGCCGGAAACGCAGGTCACTTGCCGCCGCTGCTGCTGTCCCGTGATGCTCCGCCGCGGCTGGATCCGACCGAGGCAGGAACGCCGCTAGGCTGGGCCAGTCCGCGGCAGCAGTATGCTTTCCGCCTGCCGCCAGGTAACACGGCGGTGCTTTATTCCGACGGACTTGTGGAGAACCGGCGGCGCGGTCTCGACGCCGGTCTCGACGAACTGGTTGCGGTAGCGGCGCAAGCGCCAGCGGAAGTGGTGGAGGATCCTGCCAGATTGCTTGCCTACCTGGTCGAGCGGATGCTCACTGGTTATGAGCAGGATGACGACGTCACGGTGCTTGTGCTGCACATGCCGAGGCGCGAAGGGGTGGCGCCGGCCAGAAAGCCGGTTGCCGCGGCGTCTGCGAGGAGGGGCAAGGCGTGACTATTGCGGCAATCACGGCCCGCCGCGGACCCGTCCAGGGGCGAAACCGCGCGCGGCAGGGACTTGCGGTGGTACGACCTACCTCCCGACTCCGCCTAAGGTGGAAGACGGGAGATCAGCCGACCCGGGCGGTTGTGCCGCTTGGCAAAAGCCCGGTGCCCGGCATCGTCCCAGCAGCGAGACCCGCGCGGTAGGGTCCATTCCCCGGCCATACGTACGCAGGAGAGGGTGTCCGTGTCGCTTGCCAGTCCGGTCAGCCATAGGTCGAGTGCGCCACGGTGGTCCGCCGTCCAGCGAAGGAAGGGGTGACTGCGGTGGCGAGCGCTGCAGGCTCCGCGGCGCGGAGGCAGCCAACGGCATCCAGCCAGAACGGCCGGCGGCCGGCGCAGGCGTCACAGGGAAGGGGACCCGCTGATGCAGCCGGCCTACGCGCGGACGCTGCGGTGACGCTGGTAGCAGACGACGCATCGGCGGGGAGCCAGCGAGGTTCCGCCTCGGCGTCCGCGAAGCGTCCGGGTGCTGCCGCGGCGGGGGGACCGCCGGGCCGCTCAGCCGTCGCGGCCGATGACCGGGTGGCCGGGCCGAATGGCGACTCGGGCCCGCAGGAGGAGACCGGGGGCAGCCGGGACAGCCAGCGCAGCCAGAAGGCGGCGCGCCGGGCTGGTGCCGGTGGCAGGACCGGGACGGCGGTCAGGGAGCGGGCAGGCAGCCCGCGGCCGGGGACCGAGCCAGCTGATGAAGGGGCCGCGCCGGATGGCGCGTCTGTCGGCGACGGCGGACCTGGTCCGGCCGGCTCAGCGGACGACCTGGCCGGTGCAGCGGATGAGCTGGCCGGTGCAGCGGATGAGCTGGAATTGGACGTTGACGTCGAGGCCGACATCGACGTCGACTTTGACGTGGCCGATCTTGCCGCGGTCGCTGACCTAGAGGTCGAGGTCGATCTGGATGACCTGGCCGACCTTGAGGAAGACGAGGACCCTGCCGTCGGCCTGGAGGCTGACGGCGAGCTCGCCGAGCCGGCTCATGACGATGCCGGGGACGACGACGGTGAGGACCGGGCGGTGGCCGTGCCCGGCCCGGCCGCGTTGGTCCAGGGGCCGGAGCCCGAGGCGCCAGCGACAGCCGCCGCCTCGCCCGCCGCGGCGAAGCCGGCCGGCGAGGAGGGCGAGGACGAGGCGTTCGTCTACGGTGACGACGACGAGGACCTGCCCGCCGCGCAGGTAGCCGCGGCCGGTGCCACGGCCGACCCGGTCAAGGACTACCTCAAGCAGATCGGCAAGGTGCCGCTGCTCAACGCCGAGCAAGAGGTAGAGCTGGCGAAGCGGATCGAGGCCGGCCTGTTCGCCGAGGAGAAGCTCGCCGAGGGCCGGGGCACCCTGCGGCCAGAGGCGCGCGGTGACCTGGAGTGGATCGCCGACGACGGCAGGCGCGCCAAGAATCACCTGCTGGAGGCGAACCTGCGGCTGGTGGTGTCGCTGGCCAAGCGGTACACCGGGCGGGGGATGCTGTTCCTTGACCTGATCCAGGAGGGGAACCTCGGGCTGATCCGCGCGGTGGAGAAGTTCGACTACACCAAGGGGTACAAGTTCTCGACCTACGCCACCTGGTGGATCCGGCAGGCGATCACCCGGGCGATGGCCGACCAGGCCCGCACCATCCGCATTCCGGTGCACATGGTGGAGGTCATCAACAAGCTGGCCCGGGTACAGCGGCAGATGCTGCAGGACCTGGGCAGGGAGCCGACCCCCGAGGAACTCGCCGCCGAGCTCGACATGACCCCGGAGAAGGTCATCGAGGTGCAGAAGTACGGCCGGGAGCCGATCTCCCTGCACACCCCGCTCGGCGAGGACGGCGACAGCGAGTTCGGTGACCTGATCGAGGACTCCGAGGCGATCCAGCCGGGCGAGGCAGTGAGCTTCACCCTGCTGCAGGAGCAGCTGCACTCGGTGCTCGACACCCTGTCCGAGCGGGAGGCAGGCGTCGTCTCCATGCGGTTCGGCCTCACCGACGGCCAGCCCAAGACGCTCGACGAGATCGGCAAGGTCTATGGCGTGACCAGGGAGCGGATCCGCCAGATCGAGTCGAAGACGATGTCGAAGCTCCGCCACCCGTCCCGGTCCCAGGTTCTGCGCGACTACCTCGACTGATTGCAGTCCTCACTGATTGCAGTCCTAGCGGCCGGGATTCTAGTCGTAGCGGCCAGCCACTTCAGGCCCCAGCCGCCCGGTCAGCGTGAGCCAGAGCCGGCCAGCCGTGCCAGCTCGTCTGCGCGCCGCAGGTCCTTCGGCCGTCCGGTAGCCCGGCGCATGCGGATCAGGTCCGCTCGGCAGAGGTAGCTGACCTCAAGTCCGTCAGCCGAGGCGGTCTGCCGCCGCACGAGGAATTCGGCGACCTCCAGCTCACCCCAGGGCAAGGCCGGCGTGCAGCAGTCGCCGCTCACCATGGGGGTTGAGAAGACGAGCTTAGGGAGCCGGAATGCCGCCGCGTCGCACGCCACGGCCACGCCGTTGCCGTCGGCGAGCTGAGCGCCGACGGAACCGAAGGCCGCGGCCATGGCATCCGCATGCCTCTCATCGCCGTCCCAGAGCAGGTCGAGGTCGCCGGTGAGCTCGCTGGATCCGTGCATGATCCCGGCGACCTGGCCGATGACGACGGCCGGCGCTCCGAATCGGTGCAGCGCCCTTAGCAGCTGGCGCGGGTCGAAGCCGATGGCATCGTCCGTGGCAACGGTGCCGAGGATGTCGTCAGCGGCCATATGGGACAGCCCCGATGCCGTCCGCCCGCGAGTAAGATCGGCGACACGCCGCACCGCCTCGTCGAGCCGCCTCAGCGCCGGATGATACTCATCGCGACGGTACTCGTCACGCGTGCCGGGTACAGGTCACCGGCCTGACGAGGCAGCGGCGCCTGACGTCGGGGTCAGCCGGCTGGTCTCGTCCTGAATCTCGATAGCGATCTTGGATAGCGCCTCAGCATGCTGGCGGCTGTGATGGGCGCAGAAAAGCAATTCCGCCGAGCCCGCGAGCACAACGCGGACGTACGCCTGAGCGCCGCATCGGTCACATAGATCGGTGGCGTTGAGCGGCTTTGTTGGGGCCATAGCTCCGGTCATGTCGCCTCCCTCGCCCGAGCCCTCCGTGCCTTTGCGCCGGCGGGCCGTCAACCTCGTGTACGTCTACTGCATCACAACACTTGACCGACTGCGGAACTTCCCCTGTCGGTCCGTAATACGCCAGGAGCGAACACCCTCTCTGCCTCGTGTCGCGATCGGTCTCAGCCCACTCTACCGCGCGTATGTTGTCCCAGGTCGCCGGGTATGTCGGCGGCGTGGTTCCACTGGCCTGACGGCGGGGGCCGCTAGTCTGCCCTCAGGCCCATCCGGGCGCGCTGCCCGCCATGCCATGTCAGGAGAACACCCGTGCCCGTCCTGAGTTCCGCGCCCGCGCAACCAGCCGCGGCCGATGGCTATACCGCGCGCCACCTGACGGTCCTGGAGGGGCTTGAGGCAGTCCGCAAGCGGCCGGGCATGTACATCGGCTCCACCGACAGCCGCGGGCTCCTGCACTGTCTCTGGGAGATCGTCGACAACGCGGTCGACGAGGCCCTGGCCGGAGCCTGCACCGAGATCGAGGTCGTGCTGCACTCAGATCATTCGGCTGAGGTGCGGGACAACGGCCGCGGCATCCCGGTCGACGTGGAGCCGAAGACGGGCCTGACCGGTGTCGAGCTCGTGATGACCAGGCTGCACGCGGGCGGGAAGTTCGGCGGCGGTTCCTATACCGCGTCGGGAGGCCTGCACGGCGTCGGTGCGTCGGTGGTCAATGCGCTGTCCGGCCGGCTGGACGTACAGGTGAACAAGGACGGAGCGGAGTGGACGGCCAGTTTCCGCCGCGGCGTGATCGGCGAGTTCGGCGGGCCCGATCCGGACTCGCCGTTCGTCCCGGGGCGCGGCCTGCGGCGGGTCCGGCGGGTGGCGAAGACGCTGACCGGCACCAGGATCAGGTTCTGGCCGGACCGGCAGGTATTCGTCCGCGATGCGCGGTGGAGCTTCGACGCCCTCGCCCAGCGTGCCCGGCAGACCGCCTACCTGGTGCCGGGGCTCACCATCCGGGTGCAAGACGAGCGCCCGGCCGTGCGCCTCGCCGCGGTGCCCGGCCAGGCGGGCACCGGCCAGGCACCAGGTGGCAAGGATCAGGGCCGGGTGGATCCGGGCCGGGCGGATCTCGGCCGGGCGGATCCGGATCTGCGCGACGCCGCCGATCCGGATCACGGCGATGACCCCGGCGAGGTGTCGGCGGGCCCGGCGGATCGCATGCCCGCCGGACCGCAGGAGGCCAAGTTCCGGTTCGCCGGCGGAATCAGCGAGTTCTGCGCCCACCTCTCGCCGGGCGATCCGGTCACCGAAGTAGTGCGGCTGGCCGGCTCGGGCCAGTTCACCGAGACGGTGCCGGTGCTCGACGACCAGGGCCACCTGACCCCGACCGAGGTCGAGCGCCAGCTCGATGTCGACGTGGCACTGCGCTGGGGGACCGGGTACGACAGCACTACCAGGTCCTTCGTCAACGTGATCGCGACGCCGAAGGGCGGCACGCACGTCGCCGGCTTCGAGCGCGCGCTGGTCCGGACGCTGAACGAGCAGCTGCGGGCGGCCAGGCTGCTGAAGAACGGCGACGAGCCGGTAACGAAGGAGGACGTGCTCGAGGGGCTGACCGCGGTGATCGCGGTGCGGCTGCCGGAGCCGCAGTTCGAGGGCCAGACCAAGGAGATCCTCGGCACTCCGCCGGCCTCGCGGATCGTGGCGCAGGTCGTGGCCAGCGAGTTCCGGGCATTCTTCGAGTCGCGTGGCCGGGGCAGCAAGCAGCAGGCCAGGGCGCTGCTCGACAAGGTGGCAGCCGCGGCCAGGACGCGCATCGCCGCCCGCGAGCACAGGGAGAATCAGCGTCGCAAGTCGGCCCTCGCCAGCTCGGCTCTGCCGGCCAAGCTGGTGGACTGCCGCTCGGCCGACGACCGGAGCGAGCTGTTCATCGTCGAGGGCGATTCCGCGCTCGGCACGGCCAAGCTGGCCAGGGACTCGGAGTTCCAGGCGCTGCTGCCGATCCGCGGGAAGATCCTTAACGTGCAGAAGGCATCCCTGGCCGACATGCTCAAGAACGCCGAATGCGCGGCGATCATCCAGGTGATCGGGGCAGGCTCGGGCAGCGCGTTCGACCTGGACGCGGCCAGATACCAGCGCGTCATCTTCATGGCCGACGCGGACGTCGACGGCGCCCACATCCGGTGCCTGCTGCTCACCTTGTTCCATCGGTACATGCGGCCGATGGTCGAGGCCGGCCGCGTGTACGCCGCGGTGCCGCCGCTGCACCGGATCGAGATCGCCAGCCCGCGCAAGGGCCAGCAGAAGTACGTCTACACCTACTCGGACGCCGAGCTGCACCGCAGCCTGCTGGAGCTTGACCGCAGGGGGCAGCGGTGGAAGGAACCGCCGCAGCGGTACAAGGGCCTCGGCGAGATGGACGCCGCCCAGCTGGCCGAGACCACGGTGGATCCCCGCCACCGCACGCTCCGGCGGATCAGGATCGAGGACGCCGCCGCCGCGACCTCCATGTTCGACCTGCTGATGGGCAGCGAGGTAGCGCCGCGCCGCGACTTCATCGTCGGCGGCGCCGCTGAACTCGACCCGTCCCGCATCGACGCCTGATCGCGTGCCGCGCGCGTGGACTGACCACCGCGGGGATTGCCCGCGGCGGAACGGCTATCCGGCGCGCGACTGGATCGCGGTGAGCGCCACCGTGTAGACGATGTCGTCCACCAGGGCACCGCGGCTGAGGTCGTTCACGGGCTTGGCGAGGCCTTGCAGCATCGGCCCGACGCTCACGACGTGCGCGCTGCGCTGGACCGCCTTGTACGTCGTGTTGCCGGTGTTGAGGTCGGGGAAGACGAAGACGCTGGCGCGCCCGGCCACCGCGCTGCCTGGCCGCTTGGCTTGCCCTACCGAGGCGATGGCGGCGGCGTCGTACTGCAGCGGGCCGTCGACGGCCAGATCGGGTTCGAGTTCGCGCACGATGCGGGTCGCCTCGGCGACCTTGTCGACGTCGATGCCCACGCCTGAGGTGCCGGTGCTGAAGCTGATCATCGCGACCCTGGGCTCGATGCCGAAGGCCCGCGCCGACGCCGCGCTCTGGATGGCAATGTCTGCCAGGTCTTCGGCGTCGGGCTGAGGGTTGATGGCGCAATCGCCGTATACGACCACCTCGTCCGGCAGGCACATGAAGAACACCGACGACACCAGGCGGCTGCCAGGCTTGGTGCCCAGGACCTGCAGCGCCGGGCGGACGGTGGCCGCGGTGGTGTGGACCGCGCCCGCGACCAGGCCGTCCACCTCGCCCTGCTGGAGCATCATGGTGCCGACCATGATCGGGTCGGCAAGGTGATCTCGTGCCATCTCCTCGGTCCAGCCGCGGCGTTCCCGCAGCTTGGCCAGCGGGGCGACGTAGCGCTCGGCGACAGCCTGGGGATCGACGACGGTGACGCCACCGGGCAGTTGCAGCCCGAGACTCCGAGCCACCGCGGCCACCTGGTCTGGTGGTCCCAGCAGCACGCTGCGGGCGATGCCGCGCTCGGCGCACGCGACCGCGGCCTGGACGATCCGGGGCTCGGTGCCTTCGGGCAGGACCACGCACGCGCCGGCGGCGCGGGCGCGTGCGACCAGGTTGTAGCGGAAGGCAGCGGGGCTGAGCCGGACGGACCGGGCGGAGCCGGGCAGTGACTCTAGCCAGGACGCGTCCATCGCGTCGGCGATGTTGTCCGTCACGGTCTCGATCCGCTCCAGGTCGTCGATCGGCAGGCCAGGGTCGAGGTCACGCACCTGCGTCGCGGTCTCGTAGCTGTTGTCGTCGACGACGAGGATGGGCAGGCCGGTGGCCCGGGTAGCCCGGGTGAGCTCCCATACCCGTGGATCCGGCTCGGTCCCGACGCTCAGCAGCAGGGCGGCCAGCCGGGTTCCGCTGAGCTCGGCGAGGCAGGCAGCCATGATCACGTCGTGGCGGTCTCCGGGGACGACCACGAGCCGGCCCGCGGTGAGCACGCGGAGCCCGCCGGGGACTCCCTGGGCGAACACCGCCACCTCCTTGATGCGCCGGGACAGGTCACCCTCGCTGAGCACTCGCGGGTGCAGTTCGCGGACCAGGTCGCGCACCCGCAACCAGGTCAGCTCCGGGCGATGCGGCACCGCGGCGATGAGGCGAAGCCCGCGCTGGTCCAGCGCCTCGCCCAGCGGTTCCGCCAGCGACGGATTCCTGGCCGGCACGCCGTTGACCACGCAGCCGACCACGCGTGCGTGCTCACCCGTCCAGTACCCGCTTGCCGTGATAGCGAGCGTCTCGGCCAGACTCCGGGCGGTGCCCGCGGCCGCGTTCGGCCCCGGCTGAGCCGTGCGCTCTGCCCGGTGCCCGCCGCTTCCCTGGTCTTCCGGCGGCCAGCCAGCGACAAGCAGGACGTCGGCGTCGAGCGCTTTGGCCAGCGCCTGGTTGAGTCCGCTGGCGTACAGCTTGGCCGGGCTCGGGCTGAGCCCCTCAACGACGACGACATCGTATTGATCATGGACCGGCTGCCAGACAGCGACAGCCTTCTCCAGCACCACGTCCAGTCCACCCGCTCCGAGCTGCTGCTCCAGCTGGGCCGTGGAGAGCGGATCCGGGGGACGCAGCGCCGTCGTGGCCGCGACCAGCGCGACCGAGCGGTCGGGGCCGCCGTCGGGCCGGGGCTGAGCCACCGGCTTGACGAAGCCGACGTTCACGCCCCGCCGGTCCAGGGCACGCACCACGCCGAGGCACGTCCTTGCCAGGCCGGTACCAGCCGCGGTGGGCACGACCAGCAAGGTCCGGGCCATGGCGTCCTCCTTGAGCGCGGTCGGCAGTTCGTCAACCGCCGGCGATGATGCGGGCGGTGTCGCGGGCGATCAGCAGCTCCTCGTCCGTCGGCACGACGAGCGCCAGGATCGGGCCGGCCAGACTGATGCGCCCCCCAGTTTGGCGGCCGTGGCCGGCATTGGCCTGCGCGTCTTCAGCCAGGCCGAGGAAGCCAAGCCCGCTGAGCACCAGGCTACGGACCACGGCGCTGTTTTCCCCGATGCCGCCGGTGAAGACCAGCGCGTCGAGCCGCTGCAGCCCGACCACCAGCCCGGCGATCGCCTTGCACAACCGGTGCACGAAAACGTCGAGGGCGAGCCCCGCCCGCTCGTTTCCGGCAGCGGCCGCACCGGCGACGGCGCGCATGTCGTTGCCCACGCCGGACAGGCCCGCTAGCCCGCTGTCCACGTTCAGCGCCCGGGTGAGCTCGTCGACGTTCAGGCCGGTCCGGTCGGCGAGGTAGCCGAGAAGGCCCGGATCGACATCGCCGGAGCGGGTGCCCATCACCAGCCCCTCCAGCGGGGTGAGCCCCATGGTGGTGTCCACCGACACGCCGTCGCGCACGGCGGTCGCGCTGCACCCGTTGCCGAGGTGAGCGGTGACCAGCCGGAACTCGCCGGGTGACCGGCCGAGCATGGCGGCGGCCCGCTCGCTGACAAAGCGGTGGCTGATGCCGTGGAATCCGTATCGTCGCACCCCGTGCCGCGTGTACCACTCCTCGGGTACCGCGTAGCGAAAGGCGTGCGGCGGCATCGTCTGGTGAAACGCGGTGTCGAAAACGGCGACTTGCGGCAAGTCGGGCAGCAGGGCGCGGACAGCCTCGATGCCAGCAAGGTTCGCGGGGTTGTGCAGCGGCGCCAGGTGGCTAAACGAGCGTACTGCGGTGATAACCGCGTCGTCCAGCCGGATCGAGGAGGTGAACCGCTCTCCGCCGTGCACCACCCGGTGACCTGCCCCGAGCAGGTCCGGGCCGGCTTGTCCGGCCTCGGCCAGGTGATCAAGAACTCGGGCAACCACGGCCCGGTGGGTGCCTTCGGGAAGCCGTTCCTCGACTGCCGCCGCCGGATACCACTGGACTCGCAGCGACGCATCAGGCGTACCGAGCCGCTCGCCGATTCCCCCCATGAGACGCTCGCCACTGTCCGGGAGCACCAACGCGAACTTGACCGACGAGCTGCCCGAGTTGAGCACCAGCACCAGGCCGCCCGAACGACCAGCCAGTCTCTCCCGGGCCGACACGGTGTCCGTCAATGGTGATCCTCGATGCTTCCGAGGCCGCGGCTTCCCAGTGACCGGAGACTCCTGCGGCCCAGTGACCGGAGACTCCTGCGGCGAGGTCACCTGGCCCCAGCCTCCCGGCCAGTACCGCGAGAAGCCACGCTCGCCTGGCTGCCGTCGGTCTTCGTCCCGGGCTGGTCCCTAGTGCCGGCCAGCAGGAACGAGGTGACCGCGTCGGTGAAACCGTCTGGGTCCTGCCAGAAGAGCAGATGGCCCAGCCCAGGGAATATCACGAGCTGGGCGCCAGGGATACGGTCCGCGAGCAACTTGCCGTTGCCCGGGTCCACCACGGCGTCGGCGTCACCATGCACGACCAGCGTGCGCGCGCGGATGCGCGTTTGCCGCATGCGGCCGGCGTAGCGCGCACCAGCCGCCGCCTGGGCCGACCACGCTCTGGGGTCAGCTGGCCGGGAACGCTGGAGTTCGACGAGGCGATCGGCGACCTCCGGGTGGTCCCGGACGGTGCGCGCAGACAGGGCGTTCTCCGCGTGGCGGCGCAGCGCAACCTCGCGAGTCATGCGGCCGGTCGTCGCGATGAGCGCCACAGAGGCCGCTGGCATGGCGTAGGCGTAGGGCCAGCCGGGCGTCGTGGACACAAGAACGAGACCATCGACCCGCTCCGGGTGGTCAATCGCCAGTTCCTGAGCCACCATGCCGCCCAGGCTCACCCCCGCCACGTGGGCCCTGCGGATACCTGCGCCATCGAGCACGGCGACGACGTCACCGGCCAGGTCGGCGACGCTCAACGAGCCGGCCGGCAGGTCGCTGTGCCCGCTTCCCCGGTTGTCCACCAGCACAAGCCTGAAGTGCCGCCGCAGCCTTCGCAGCACCGGCTCCCACCCCAACCGGTCGAAGCCCACGCCCTGGATCAGAACGAGCCATGGCCGCCGCCGGTGCAGCGTTCCGCGCAGCTCGTAGGCAATCCGCAACTCACCGTTGCGGGCATAGCGCGTCCTGCTCACGTCGCCTCCTCAGGGGCCGGCCAGATCCGCCGGTCTCCGGGCCTGCCCGGGCCGACCCGGGCAGGCCCGGAGCTGCGCTCAGCCGACGGTGCCTCGACGACCAGCAGCCCCGCTACGCTATCCGGGGCCCGGACATGGGCGTAGTCTCTGTTAAGCACTGCACATACCACCCCGCACTATGCCAACTCTGCGTGCAGAGTGACCACGTCGCTCCGGACCCTGGTGACACGGCCAGACCCTGGCCGGGTAGAGACCAAGGAGCCTCAGCGATGCATCGGTCATCAAGCTTGGCTGCGGCCACAGCCGCGGGCACGACGCCAGCACCGGACGAAGCCCGCATAGTCCTCTCACGAGGTCCTCCAGTCGGCTCAGCGGAAGTGATCCGGGCACTGGCCAAAGATCACGACCGGATTGCCCAGGACATGAACGACGTGGTTTACCGGATCTTTGCCGCAGGACTGGACCTCCAGGCCGCGCTCGGGCTGATCGGCGATCACCGCGGGACCGACAAGATCCACCACGCCATCGGCGAACTGGACCAGGCCGTCAGGGACATCCGGGACGCTATATTCGATCGCGCCGCGAAGCGTGGGCGGGGTGGCGATGATGCGTGCCAGGGCAATCGACTCGGTCATCACGGCTCTTAGAACAGCCCGAGCGGTTTGGTGCTGTAGCTGACGAGCAGGTTCTTCGTCTGGCTGTAGTGATCCAGCATCATCAGGTGGTTCTCGCGGCCGATGCCCGAGATCTTGTAGCCACCGAACGAGGCACCTGCCGGGTACTGGTGATAGCAGTTCGTCCAGACGCGGCCGGCCTTGATACCGCGGCCCATCTTGTATGCCCGGGTGCCGTCCCGGGTCCAGACGCCGGCGCCCAGCCCGTAGAGGGTGTCATTCGCGATCGCCAGCGCGTCCGCGTCGTCGGTGAAGGTGGTGACCGCCAGCACCGGGCCGAAGATCTCCTCCTGGAACACCCGCATCTTGTTGTCGCCCTTCAGCACCGTCGGCTGGAAGTAATACCCGTCAGCGAACTGCGCCCCGTCCACGCTGGCGCGCTGGCCGCCGATGAGCACCTCGGCGCCCTCGTTGCGGCCGATGTCGACGTAGGAGGCGATTTTCTCCATCTGCTGCGCCGAGACCTGCGGGCCAAGCTGGGTGTCAGTGTCCAGCGGATTGCCCTGCTTGATACTGGCGATGCGTTCCAGGCAGCGGGCCATGAACTCGTCGTAGATCTCGGCCTGGATCAGCGCCCGCGACGGGCAGGTGCACACTTCGCCCTTGTTGAACGCGTACAGCACCAGGCCCTCGATCGCCTTGTCCAGGAACTCGTCGTCATGAGCCATCACATCGCTGAAGAAGACGTTCGGCGACTTGCCACCCAGTTCGACGGTGGACGGGATCAGGTTCTGCGCCGCGTACTGCATGATCAGCCGGCCGGTCACCGTCTCGCCGGTAAAGGACACCTTCGCGATGCGCGGGTTGGCGGCTAGCGCCTTGCCGATCTCGGCGCCGGGACCGGTCACGACGTTGATTACGCCGTGCGGCAGGACGTCCTCGATCGTCTCCATCAGTTTCAGGATCGACCACGGCGTCGGCGAGGCGGGCTTGATCACCGAGCAGTTACCCGCCGCCAGCGCCGGCGCGAGCTTCCACGCCGCCATCAGCAGCGGGAAGTTGAACGGGATGATCTGACCGACCACTCCCAGCGGCTCCCGGAAGTGGTAGGCGACGAGGTCCTTCTCGATCTCAGTAGAGCGCCCCTCCTCGGCGCGTGCCGCGGCGGCGAAGTACCGGAAGTGATCGACCACGAGGGGAATGTCGGCCGCCAGCGTCTCGCGGACCGGCTTGCCGTTCTCCCAGCTCTCCGCAACCGCCAGCATGTCCTTGTTCTTCTCGATCGCATCAGCGATCGCATTGAGCACCTCCGCTCGCTCGGTTGCTGACGCCTCGCCCCAGGCATCCTTAGCCGCGTGGGCTGCGTCCAGCGCGAGCTCGACGTCCTCAGGCGTGGAGTCGGCCACCTCGGTGATCGGACCGGCGGTCGCGGGGGCCAGGTCCACGCGGTACTTTCCGTGCGTCGGCGCCAGCCACTTGCCGCCGATGAAATTTTCGTACCTCGGCTCGACCGAGACGATGCTGCCGGGCTGACCTGGCGGGATGTACTTCATGTCGTCGCTCCTGCAGAGAATGGGTGACGACCGGAAAGGCAAGCCGCCGGTACGGGACCGGACTATTGGCGCAAGTACCTGCAATTGACTGAACACCGCGCACCGGTTCCGCGACAGAGGCGAAGGTCCCATCGAACGTTCGGACTCACCAGGGCGAGCCGTTGAGATGACCGATTCCGCGAGCCGTGGCTGTGCCGGATGATCCGCGAGCCGTGGCTGTGCCGGATGATCCGCGAGCCGTGGCTGTGCCGGATGGATCGCGGCCATGAACCAGGGGCCGCCGGGCCGGCGGCATCGTAACCACGATCGCGCGGCGAACCATACCTGGCCCGCCGCGCGACTCATGGGTTACTTGGCCGCGGCGAACCATACCTGGCCCGCCGCGGGACTCTTGGGTTACTTGGCCGCGGCGCCATTCTTCTTGGCGGCGCCGGCGTCCTTGCCGGTCGTCAGCGGCGCGGTCGCCTTCAGGACCTCCACGGCGAACTTCCGCTGGCTGGCCAGCAGCTGCTCGGCAAAGTCGTACGCGTTCACGATGAGCTCGTGCGGCGTGGGCACCTTGTCGCTGAACGGCATGTTCAGCTCCGGCAGCTCCGGGGTGATCGACTGGACCGCGCTGGTCCAGGTCTGGATCGCCTCGATGACTGCGGACTGAGTCTTGCGGACCGTGTTCAGGACTTCGTCCTGCAGTTCACGACCCATGGTGCGGGCTTCGGTCATGGCTCCTCCTCAGGATTTGCTTACGTTGCTAACTATACTGAGCAGTTGATTGATTTGTCAAGCGTAACGTAAGTGCGGAGCCTGTAGTGCGCGGCAGAGCGACATTACGAACGTTGTCGTGCTGTCTCAGGCGGTGGCCTAGCGCCGTCCCGGCGCCTGGCTGTGATAGCTGGCCGCGACCCGCTTCGGCACCGCCATCCGCCATGCGTCGACGACGAGCTCGGTCATCTCCGCCTGGTCGATGGCGGCCAGCCGGACCGGACCCAGGCGTAGCGCTCGTTCGAGCGAATGGGCATGCGGAACTTGCCGGGCTCCCCAAGGACGAGCGCGACGCGCTCCTCCTTGGGGACCGCTGCTAGGCCGGCCGCGCAGTGCCCTCCTAGGCCGACGGCGCGGCTCCGCCGACGGCGGCGAGCGGCTGCCGGACGCGCTCGCCAGAGCCGTCCCTGCGGCCGTCGGCTGACGGGAGGTCCACTGGCGTTCCGGCGTCGGTCGCGCCGCGGGCGGGGGCTGGTCCCGCCCACGCGAGCACCAGGACGTCCTCGCCCTTGAGGAACCGGTGGCAGCGCACGCCGCCGGTGGCCCGGCCTTTCGGCGGGTACTCCAGGTACGGCGTGACCTTGACCGTCGCGGCCATCGTGCCCGGCAGCGTGCCAGCGCTGCCCGCAGCCGTCACCACGACAGCGCCGCCCGTGCGGCCGGCCCCGGCGGTAACGCCACCGGCCGCGGCCGCCCCGGCCGGATCGACCGCACCGAACCAGATCACCGATGCCCGGGGGGAGAGCCTGATCCCGGCCATCCCGCCTGCCGCCCGGCCCTGCGGCCGCACTGACGCCGCGCCGAACCGCAGCAGCTGCCCGTCGCTGGTGATGAATACCAGGTCCTGGTCCTCGCTGGCCAGCTGCACGGCGCCGATCACCCGGTCGCCGTCCTTCAGCGAGATCACCTCGAAGTCGGCCGCGTTCTGCGGGTAGTCCGGCGCCACCCGCTTGACGACACCGCCGGCCGTGCCAAGCGCCAGCCCGGCGCCGGCCCCGTCGGCGGCGACGATTCCCACCACGGTCTCGCCGGGCTCGGTGCCGATGAACTCGCTCACCGGGGCGCCCCCGGCCAGGCCGGGGGAGTGGGCGCTCGGCGGCAGGGACGGCAGCTCGAGCACGCCGAGCCGGATCAGCCGGCCCAGGGAGGTCACCACGCCGACGGTTCCGCGCGCCGTACAGGGCACCGCCGAGATGATCGCGTCATGCGCGGCCCGGGGACTGGCGGCCTGCCCGCCGGAGCCGCCCGCCTGTGGGCCGGCGGGCTGCCTGCCGGAGCCGCCCGCCTGTGGGCCGGCGGGCTGCCTGCCGGAGCCGCCCGACTGTGGGCCGGCGGCCGGCCCCGGGCTGGCCGTCCGCTCGCCTGGAGGATTGCCGGCAGTGCCCCGTTCTGGATCGGAGTCGGCAACGGGCAGCACGGCCTGAACCGCTCCCGGCGCGGCGGCGGTGCTGGCCAGCAGGCCCGCCGAGGACAGCAGCACGGTGCACGGATCATCGGCCACCTCCAGCAGGACCGCTGGGGTCCGCGCGCCGCCGCCGCTGCTCTCCAGCAGCACGGTGCGGCGCGGGGTGGCGAATCGCTCGCTCACGCCGGCCAGCTCGGCGGAGACCAGCTCGCGCAGCCTCGGCTCCGAGTCGAGAATGGCGGTCAGCTCGGCGATGTCAGAGCGCAGCGCCTCCTGCTCGCGCTCGAGCTCAAGCCGGTCGTAGCGGGTCAGCCGCCGCAGCGGGGTGTCCAGGATGTACTGCGCCTGGATCGGCGACAGGTCGAACACCGACTGCAGCCGTTCCTTCGCGGCCACGGCGTCGTCGCTTGCCCGGATCACCTGAATGACCTCGTCGATGTTCAGCAGCGCGATGAGCAGCCCGGCCACCAGGTGCAGCCGGTCTTCGCGCTTACGGCGCCGGAACGCCGTGCGGCGCCGCACCACCTCGATCCGGTGATCGGTGTAGATCTGCAGTAGCTCGCGCAGCCCGAGTACCCGCGGCTGACCGTCGACGAGCGCGACGTTGTTGATGCCGAACGTCTCTTCCATCGGGGTGAGCCGGTACAGCTCGTCGAGCACCGCCTCGGGCACGAACCCGCTGCGGATCTCGATCACCAGGTGCAGTCCCCGGTGCCGGTCGGTCAGGTCTTTCAGGTCGGCGATCCCGGCCAGCTTCTTCGCCTGGACCAGGTCCTTGATCCGGGCCACGACCTTCTCCGGGCCGACGCCGTAGGGCAGTTCGGTCACCACGATCCCGGTCCGCCGAGGCGTGATCTTCTCGATCCTGGCGGCCGCCCTGGTGCGGAAGATGCCACGGCCGGTCTCGTAGGCTTCCCTGATGCCCTCCAGCCCCACGATCTTCCCGCCGGTGGGCAGGTCGGGGCCCGGGACGAAGCGCATCAGCGTCTCGAGGTCAGCGTCCGGGTGCGCGATCAGGTGCCTGGCGGCGGCGATCACCTCGCCGAGGTTGTGCGGGGCCATGTTCGTGGCCATCCCGACCGCGATGCCGGCCGCGCCGTTCACGAGCAGGTTCGGCAGCCCGGCGGGGAGCACCTCGGGCTGCGTCTCGGTGCCGTCGTAGTTCGGCACGAAATCGACGGTGTCCTCGTCCAGCGAGGCGGTCATCTCGATCGCCGCGGCGGCCAGCCGTGCCTCCGTGTAGCGCATCGCCGCCGGGGCGTCGTCACCGCCGAGCGAGCCGAAGTTGCCGTGCCCGTCGACCAGCGGCAGCCGCATCGCGAACGGCTGCGCCATCCTGACCAGCGCATCGTAGATCGCGCTGTCACCATGCGGGTGCAGCCGTCCCATCACCTCGCCGACGACGCGGGCGCACTTGACGTGGGCACGGTCGGGCCGCAGGCCCATCTCGCTCATCTGGTACAGGATCCGGCGCTGGACTGGTTTCAGGCCGTCCCTGGCGTCCGGGAGCGCGCGCTGGTAGATGACCGAGTAGGCGTACTCAAGGTAGCTGCCCCGCATCTCCTCGGTGACATCGATGTCGACGATGTTTTCCTCGAAGTCCTCGGGGGGCGGGGTTGTCGTGGTGCGTCTGGCCATGACCGCCATTGTGCCGTCCGCGCCAGGTCCGGCGGCTTAATGCGCCCGGCGTGGCGCGGTATCCGGCCGGCCCGGTGCTCAGGTCATGGCGTCCCGTACGCCGTGCCCGACGGGGCGTCCGGGGCGTTTTCAGCGGTCCGCTCCCTGATCTCGAAGGATTCGCGTCCCATTTGGCGCCGGATCCTTCGAGATCATGGAGGGGCCCGGGTCAACGGAGCGGCCCGGGTCAACGAAGGGGCCCGGGTCAACGGAGGGGCCCGGGTCAACGGAGCGGCCCGGGTCAACGGAGCGGCCCGGGTCAACGAAGGGGCCCGGGTCAACGGAGCGGCCCGGGTCAACGGAGCGGCCCGGGTCAACGGAGGGGCCCGGGTCAACGGAGGGGCCCGGGTCAACGGAGGGGCCCGGCCGGGCCGCGCCCGGCAGCCGTCAGGTGGCGGAGAACCCGCCGTCGATGCAGATGACCTGCCCGGTGACGTAGTCGCTTGCGCGGCTGGCGAGGAAGACCGCAGCGCCCTCGAAGTCGGCAGGCTGGCCGTTGCGCCCGATCATGGTGCGGGCCGCGAGCGCGGCCGAGCGGACGGGGTCACTGGCGACTTCCCTGTTCAGCCGGGTGGCCACGAACCCGGGGCAGAGCGCGTTGCAGCACACGCCGTGCGGTGCCCAGGCTTCGGACTGCGACCTGGTCAGCGATGCCAGGCCGCCCTTGGACGCCCCGTAGCCGCCGCTGTTGCTGAAGGCCCGGCTGGCCTGCTGCGAGGTGATGTTGATGATCCGCCCCCAGCCGCGGGCCGCCATGCCCGGGCCGAATCGCTGGCCGAGCAGGAACGGCGCGGTCAGGTTGACCGCGATCGTCTGGTCCCACTCGGCCGTGGTCAGTGCATTCATCGGCGGGCGCAGGTTGACGCCGGCCGCGTTGACCAGGATGTCCGGGTCGCCGAACTGCGCGGCTGCCTCCTCAGCGCCGCGGGCCAGCTCAGCGCGGCTGCCGAGATCCGCGCTCACCCAGCCCGCCGCGCCGCCGGCCGCGCCGAGAGCGGCGGCGGCGGCTGCCAGGGTGCGGGCGTCCCGCCCGACCAGCACGACCCGCGCCCCGGCTCCCGCCAGGGCTGCGCCGATGGCCTGGCCAATGCCCGAGTTGCCGCCGGTGACCACGGCCACCCGGCCGGTGAGTGAGAAGAGCCCGTGGAGGTAGTCAGTCGTCACGGCCTGGGAGCATACCCACAACGCCGAGGCCCGGGCGGGCCGCGCTACGGGGCCGCGCTACCGGGCCGGGCGCTACCGGGCCGGGCGCGGCTACAGTGCCGGACGTGCGCCGACAATGGCGAGTGCGCGGGCGGCGAGCCGGCAGCCGCTGGCCAGCGCTTCGCCCGGTGGCTTCTTGTCCAGCCAGGGCGGCAGGAACCCGGCGCAGAACGCGTCTCCGGCCCCCGTGCCGTCCACGATCTCCTCGATTGGCTCGGCCGGCACGCGGACCGGCTCGTGCCGGCCGTTGGCGTAGAGCAGCGCACCATCGGCGCCGAGCTTGAGCACCACCTGCGGGAACCAGGCGTTCAGCACCCTGGCGGCCTGCTCGGGCTCGTCCCGGCCGGTGATCACCATGGCCTGGTCGCCGTTCACCATGAGCAGCGTCGCCCCGTTGGTGAGCTGCAGGAAGGGCTCGGCACCGAGGCGCTCGAGTGGTGCTGAGGACGCACCGTCCACCGACACGGTCATCCCGGCCCGCCGGGCATGGCCGAACGCCGCCAGCGCCGCTTCCCGCGAGCCCTCGTTGAGCACGGTGTAGCCGGACATGTGCAGGTGGCTCCCGGACGTGAACAGGTCCTTGGGCAGGTCGTCCGGCGACAGCGCGGAGTTCGCGCCGGGGTCGGACAGCATGGTGCGGACACCCTTGTGGGTCACCATCACCACGCAGGTCCCGGTCTGCCGCTCAGGGTCCATGACCAGCCGCGCATCGACCCCGTAGCCCATCAGTTCCATGTCCCTGTTACGGCCGGCGATGTCCGCGCCGCGCCGTCCGACGAAGGCCACCTCGGCCCCGTCGACGGCCAGCCAGGCGGCCACGTTCGCACCGGAACCACCGCCGTGCATGGTCACCGAGGCAGGCGTGTCACTGCTCCTGGCCAACGGGAGGGTCGCGTGCGCAACCGTGTCCGTCATGAGATCGCCAACGACGACAACGCGCGTCATGTCGTCACCACCTTGATCACCGAAGCTGGGCCGGGGCGTCACACTGGTCGGCGCCCTGCTCAGGGGCTAGCTCATAGAACTTAACAGTTCCCGGGCCCCGTCTCGTGCCGTTCGCTCTCCGAAGCCGCCGATGAGCCGTTAATTCCGGTCATGTCACCGTCGTCACGATCGGCCCGGCGGACCGGCTGCGCACGTCAGACACCGCGTCAGCGCCGCGCCCGCTGGCGCCGCGCGCCGCAACCCCGGCTCGGCTAGTGTCGCTAGCCGCAGCCACCGACGAAGGCGGGAAACGACATGGTGTGGACATGGCGGCTCGAGCAGCAGGACGGCACGGTGCTGACGTCCCGCGGGCTGCCGAAGGAGACCTTCGGCAGCCAGGGGGACGCGGAGAGCTGGATCGGCGAGAACTGGCGCAGCCTGCTGGAGGCCGGCGTCGACCAGGTCACCCTGCTCGATGACGGCAATCCGGAGTACGGGCCGATGAGCCTGCACCCGGCGGGCTAGCGGCTGCCCAGCGACCGGGCACAGCGGCTCGTTCCCGGTATTCTCCGCCGGCGCCATGACCGGCCGGCGCCATGACCGGCCGGCGCGAAGACCGGCCGGCGCTGTGACCGGCCGGCGCTGTGACCGGCCGGCGCTAAGACCGCGGCCGCGGGCTTGCGGTCATCGCCGGGTCGGTCACGATCTGGGGGCCGAGTATCTCGTCGATCCGCCGCATCACGTCCGGGCCGAGCCGGACGCCCGACGCCCGCACGTTCTCCCTTACCTGCTCCGGCCTGGTGGCGCCGACGATGGCGGCGGAGACAGCCGGGTTCTGCAAGGTCCAGGCGACCGCGAGCTGGGCCAGCGTCAGGCCAGCCTCGTCGGCGACCGGCTTGAGCTGCTGGACCCGGCGCAGGATGTCGTCGGCCAGGAAGTTCTTGATGAAATTGGCGCCGGCCGGGTCGGTCGCCCTTGACCCGGCCGGCGGCGCGCCGCCGGGCAGGTACTTGCCGGTGAGCGCGCCCTGGGCGATCGGCGAGAAGACGATCTGGCCGATGCCTTCTTGCTCGCAGAGCGGCAGCACCTCGGCCTCGATGACCCGCCAGATCATGTTGTACTGCGGCTGATTGGAGATGATCTTGTCAAACCCCATCTCCCCGGCAATCTTGGTTGCCGCCGCGATCTCCTCGGCCCGCCACTCCGAGACGCCGACGTACAGCGCCTTGCCCTGGCGGACCAGGTCCTCGAACGCCCGGAGGGTCTCCTCCAGCGGGGTCTCGTAGTCGAACCGGTGCGCCTGGTAGAGATCGACGTAGTCGGTCTGCAGCCGCCGCAGCGACGCGTGCGCCGACTCCATGATGTGCTTGCGGGAGAGCCCGCGGTCGTTCACGCCCGGGCCGGTCGGCCAGTAGACCTTCGTGCAGATCTCGATGCCCTCGCGGCGGACGCCGTGCAGCGCCCGGCCCAGCACCGCCTCGGCGGCGGTGCGCGCGTAGACGTCGGCGGTGTCGAAGGTGGTGATTCCCTCGTCCAGCGCCGCCGCGACGCATGCCTTCGCGGCATCCTCCTCGACCTGTGAGCCGTGGGTGATCCAGTTGCCGTAGGCGATCTCGCTGATCCTCAGGCCGCTGCGGCCAAGGTGACGATGCTCCATGCTGCCGACCCTAGCGCCCGCCGCGCGACGGCTCAGATCGCGATGGCCCAGCGCGACGGCTCAGATCGCGATGGCCCAGCGCGACGGCTCAGATCGCGACGGCTCAGATCGCGACGGCCCAGCGACGGCTCAGATCGTGTCGCCGGGCTTGACCCGGGGGGCCGGCATCCGGAGCCGGCGAATCTGCATGGCGCGCAGGGCCGAGTAGAGCCTGACCCCGCGGGTGCGCTCGCCGGGGAACCGCTGCGCGGCCAGCTTCAGGACGTGCCGGCCGAGGTAGGTCGCCTCCACCAGCATGACCAGCACTATGCAGAAGACGGCCCAGTCGACGTAGAGCCGGGTGGCGGGCAGGAACAGCAGGACCACCAGCACGCCGAGGCCGTACATGTAGAACTCGCTGATCCTGCGCCGCGAGTCCACGTAGTCGCGGGCGAGCGCCCGCACCGGCCCCTTGTCCTTGGCGGGCAGCGCCCAGTCCTCGCCCCGCCGCATCGCCGCGTACTTGCGGCTGCGGGTCTCCTGGTCCTTGCCGCGCGTCTGCTTGGCGGCGGCCTTCCGGTCCGCCGGGGCGGAAAAGGGCTGCCGGCGCCTGCGCTCTTGCTCGCTGCGCTTAGGGGTCGGCCTGCCCTTGCCGGCGGTCAGGCTGGCCCGCTCGGCCGGGCTGGCGGTGCCGTTGGCGGCGCCGTTTTCATTGGCGGCGCCACGGACGTCGGCGATGCCGTTGCCCTGGGCGCCGACCCGGGCCGGGTCGGCGCGGGCGGGCAGGCCTGGATTCGGCCCGGCCGCCGCGTCCTGCCCGGGAAGGCCTGCTGCGTCAGCGCTGCGTCGTCGGAACACGCGCACAGCTTACCGGGACGGAGCGTCAGGGACGCTATGCCTCATTCGCGGAAACATTCGCGGAAACATTCGCGGACACACGGCACGCCTCATTCGCGGAAGCACGGCACGCCAGCACAAACCCCTGGGCCTAGCCGGCCCAACCCCCCGGGGCCTCGCCAGCCCAAACCCCCGGGGCTCGCCAGCCCAAACCCCCGGGGCTCGCCAGCTCAAACCCCGGGGGTCGCCGGGCCTCCGGTGCTGCCGGGACCTGGCGGCTCGCCGGGCTCCGCTGCCGGCCTCACCGGCCCGCCCGCCGCGGTTGCCGGGGCGCGCGCCTCCTGGATGACGGCCGCCTGCGCCTGGATGACGGCCGCCTGCGCCGCGCGTAGGCTGGGTGCCAGACCACCGGCCGGCAACCCCCGCGGTCGCGCAGCAAACCGGATCGCGGGCCGCCCGCGCTGTGCGGGAGCGGTACACATGACGAAGGGGATGGTCGCGCCCATGAGCGTGATGAAACGGGTCACGATGATCTTCAGGGCCAAGGCCAACAAGGCCCTGGACAAGATGGAAGATCCCCGGGAGACCCTGGATTACTCCTATGAGACCCAGCTCCAGCTGCTGCAGAAGGTCCGGCGCGGCGTAGCGGACGTGGCGACCTCGCGTAAGCGGGTCGAGTTGCAGATGAACCAGCTTCAGCTGTCGTCGAACAAGCTGGACAAGCAGGCCCGCGACGCGCTCTCGGCCGGCCGGGAAGACCTGGCCAGGGAGGCGCTGTCGCGCAAGTCCGGCGTGCAGGGCCAGCTGGCCGACCTGCAGACGCAGTACGCCTCGCTGCAGAGCGAGGAGGAGAAGCTGACGTCCGCCGCCGAGCGGCTGCAGCTCAAGGTCTACGCCTTCCGCACCAAGAAGGAGACGATTAAGGCCACCTACACCGCGGCGGAAGCGCAGACCAGGATTAACGAGGCATTCACCGGAATCTCCGAGGAGATGGGTGACGTCGGGATGGCGATCCAGCGAGCCGAGGACAAGACGGCCCAGATGCAGGCCCGGGCCGGCGCCATCGACGAGCTGATGGCCTCGGGTGCGCTCGACGACGTCGTCTCCGGACCCCACGACGACATCCAGGCCGAACTCGACCGGATGGGCGCCGGCCACGACGTGGACAGCGAGCTTGCGCGGATGAAGGCCGAGCTTGGCCAGGGCAGCGCACCACGGCAGCTCGGCGGGCCAGCCGGAGCGGCCGACGGCCAGCAGGCGCCCGCGCCGGCCCAGGCGGCCCGGCCAGCCGAGGCGGGTGACCCTGAATGATCGTCCGCATTCTCGGCGAAGGCCAGCTAGACGTCGACGACTCAGCCGCCGACGAGCTCAACGGCCTCGACGCCACGCTGGAGGCCGCGGTCGAGCGGCACGACGAGGCCGGCTACGCCGCTGCCCTTGACGCGCTGCTCGCGCGTGTTCGGTCCATCGGCACGCCGGTGGATGCCGCGGTGATCGCGCCTTCTGCGCTGATCCTGCCGCAGGCGGACCTGACCATGGCCGAGTTCCGCAAGCTGCTCGCCGACGAAGGGCTCATCCACGGCTGAGCGGGCACGGCTCCCCGGATAGGCGGGTACGGCCGGGCGCCAGCGCAGGCGGGCGGCGCGGGCAATTTCGGCGTGAGCGAACGCGGGAACGATCAAGGGCCTTCGGCCGTTGGCAGGGATGGCCGGTGCAACCTCTCGGCCGCCAGGCACGCTCGCCTGGCGATCCGCTCGGTATTGCGCAAACCACTCGCGGCACTGCGGTGTAATGAGGGTCAGACGGCTCGCTGGCTGAGCCGCAACGAAAGGGAGGCGCCACTGATGGCGCGCACTCGCTACGCGACAGACAGAGGCCTGATCGTGCGCATGGGCGGGACGATGTTCCTGCTCGGGCTCGTGTTCACCGCCTTCGTCATCGCCTTGTACTTCGTCCTTTTCGATTACAGCCGGAGGGGTGGATCCTCGGGCGGATCCAGTGACGGCATCATCGTGTTCGCGGTGCTCATCGCCGTGGCCGTGGCGTTCGGGTCGTACTACTGGTCCGACAAGATCGCGCTGCGGACCTCCGGCGCCCGGCTGGTCGGCCCGGGAGACTCGCGCGACGCGGCCCGGCTGCACGCGGTCGTGGACCGGCTCTGCGCGCTCGCCGACATGCCCAAGCCGCGGGTGGCCATCGCTCCCACCGTCATGCCGAACGCCTTCGCCACCGGCCGCAGCAGCAAGGTCGCCGTCTTGTGCGCCACCCAGGGCCTGCTGGACAAGCTCGACAACGAGGAGCTTGAGGGCGTGCTCGCGCACGAGATGTCGCACGTGGCGCACAAGGACGTCGCAGTCATGACGATCGCGTCGTTCCTCGGCATCATCGCTGCCCTGCTCGTCCGGTTCGCCTTCTACTCGGAGCTCTTCGGCGGCGGTGGCGGCGGCCGGGGCCGGGGCGGCCGCGGCAACCAGAACGCGCTGCCCATCATGCTCGTCGTGATGGTGGTCGGCATGGTGGTCTACGCCATCAGCTTCCTGCTGATCCGGCTGCTGTCGCGGTACCGGGAGCTGTCTGCCGACCGGTCCGGCGCGCTGCTGACCGGGCAGCCGTCCAAGCTGGCCAGCGCGCTGGTGAAGGTGACCGGTGACATGGCCAGGATCCCGACCAGGGACCTGCGGGCCGCCGAGCCGCTGAACGCCTTCTACTTCGCGCCGGCGCTGTCGCCCCGCAAGGGACAGGTCAGCTTGTCCACCCTGTTCTCCACGCACCCGTCGCTGGACAAGCGGCTGCAGCAGCTGGACAAGATCTCCAAGCAGCTCAGCAGCTAGCCTGCCTGGCCGGCCGATGCAGGGGAGGTAGCAGGTGGGTTTCCTGGACGCGCTGCTCGGCAGGACCAAGCCGGTGGCGCCCAACCTGGACGCGCTGTTCGCGTTGCCGGGTGCCGCGATGACCCTGCAGGCGGCCACCGACTTCACGCCCACAGGGACCGGGTCGGTGTGCTTCCGTGCTGCCGAAGGCAAGGCGTTCAGCGACATCGAGCACGATGTCCGCGAGCTGCTCAACATGGGCGAGGACAAGACGCCGGTGCAGGTGTCCGCGGATTCCTACGGCTTCACCTGGCTAGTCTGCAGTCACTCCGCTGACGACATCGAGGGCCTGGTCACGGACCTGCACGCGGTGAATTCCTCGCTCGAGGCCGGCGGGTTCGGCCCGCAGCTGCTCTGCACCATCCTCAGCTTCCGTGACTCTTCCGGCCGCCGGCTCGGGCTGGTGTACCTGTACAAGCGCGGCACCTTCTACCCGCTCGCTCCGCAGGCCGGCGAGCGCCGGGACAATGCCCTGGAGCTCCAGGTCCGCGGGGCGCTCGGCGATGATCTGAAGATCGAGCCGGACCTCAGCAGGTGGTTCCCCGTCTGGGGCGCCCCCGGCATGTGACCGGCCTGCTGGCGGCGGCCTCCGGCCGCACCGCCCACCGGGAATGACGGCAGAGGGCATATCGTTGTGGAGCACTGTAGGTTGTGGGTGCACAGTGGGTTGTGGGTGCACGGTAGGCAGCGCCGGGACCACGGCGGCCGGTCGGACGCGGGAGCTAACTGAGATGACTGTTCAGGACCAGACCACCACGCAGGGCATCAAGCTGACGGAGGGGGCTGCGGTAAAGGTGGGCAGCCTGCTCGCGCAGGAGGGCCGCGATGACCTCAGGCTCCGCATCGCCGTGCAGCCCGGCGGCTGCTCCGGCCTGCGCTACCAGCTGTACTTCGACGAGCGCCAGATGGACGGCGACCTGGTCAGCGACTTCGGCGAAGTCCAGGTCGTCACCGACAAGATGAGCGCCCCCTACCTCACCGGCGCCACGATCGACTTCGTGGACACGATCGAGAAGCAGGGCTTCACGATCGACAACCCGAGCGCGACCGGTTCCTGCGCCTGCGGCGACTCGTTCCACTGATCGTCCCCCGCCTGCGTCCGTCGTTCCCGGCGTGCGTCCGCTGGTCGTCGGCGCTGACCATCGCTACCTGCGTCGATGACTGGCCGGCACTGATGACAGGCACTGCGACGACGACAACCGGTACTGCGGCGATTACCGGCGGTGCGGTAACTGGTCGGCGACCCTCGGTCGCGCGATAACCTGTGCGCTCGGGTCCAGGCCGCCAGGAAGGGTTACCGCCGTGCGCATCGCCGTGACAGGGTCGATCGCCACCGACCACCTCATGACCTTCCCCGGCCGTTTCGTCGAGCAGCTTGTCCCGGACAAGCTCGATAAGGTCGCCCTGTCCTTTCTGGTGGACAAGCTCGACATCCGGCGCGGCGGAGTCGCCGCCAACATCGCGTTCGGCCTGGGTTGTCTCGGCCAGCGGCCACTGCTCGTCGGCACGGTGGGGGCGGACTTCGCCGGGTACCGCCGCTGGCTCGAGGACCACGGCGTGGACACCGCAGGCGTCGGCGAGTCGGCGCTGCACCACACGGCCCGCTTCGTCGGCACGACAGACCTGGACATGAACCAGATCGCGTCGTTCTATCCGGGCGCGATGAGCGAGGACTCCGGCATCGACCTGAACTCGGTGGCCGACCGGTCCGACGGTTTTGACCTGGTGCTGATCGGCGCGGGCGATCCCGAGGCGATGATCGGCTTCACGGCCCAGTGCCGAAAGCACGGCATCCCGTTCGCCGCGGACACCTCGTGGCAGCTGGCCAGGTTCGACGGCGAGCAAGTGCGCGACCTGGTGGAGGGTGCCGCGTACCTGTTCTGCAACGAGTACGAGGCGACTTTGACCGAGCGCAAGGCGGGTTGGACCGGCGGCGAGATCGTCGAGCACGTGGGAATCAGGGTGACCACGCTGGGCGCGGCAGGGGCGCGGGTGGACCGGCGGGGAGAGCCTCCGGTCGTCGTTCCGCCCGTGCCGGACGTGGTGCCGCAAGAGCCGACCGGCGCCGGCGACGCATTCCGGGCCGGATTCCTGGCCGCGATCGGCTGGGGGCTGTCGCTGGAGCGGGCCGCCCAGCTCGGCAACATGATCGCCGTGCACGCGCTGGAAACCACCGGCACGCAGGAGTACGAGCTGAAGCCGGCCCAGCTGGCGGAGCGGCTCACCGCCGCCTACGGTCGCCACGCCGCCATGGAAGTCGCCGAGCACTACAGCTGAGCAGAGGGCCCGCAGGCCGTCACTCGTCATGGCGATAGCGTGGCTGGCATGGTCCGTGTGCTCGCCTCCGGATATCAGGGTCCGCCGGAGCTGACGCCATTGCGCGCGTTCACCGAGTGGACCCTCGACCCGTGGGCCCTCGCGTTCGCGCTGCTGCTCGGAGCGCTCTACCTGGCCGGGTTCCGGCGAGCACGCACTGGCCCCGGCGGCTGGCCGGCCGGGCGGGTCGTCGCCTTCTGCGGCCTGGGGATCGGGTTCGGCGTGGTCGCCACGATGTCCTTCGTCGGCGTCTACTCCGGCGTCCTGTTCGACGTCCGCGCGGTACAGACCGTCCTGCTGCTTCTGCTTGTGCCGCTCTTCCTTGCCCTCGGCAGGCCGCTGTCGCTGGCCATCGCCGTGCTGCCGCGCCTCGGGTGCAGGATTGAGGCGGTGATCCGCTCCCGTGCCGCCCGCTTCCTCACGTTCCCCGCGGTCACCGCACTGGTCCTGGTCGGCACGCCATTCGCTGTCTATTTCTCGCCATGGTACGCGGCGGCCTTCCACAGCGGCCTGGTCAGGGACCTGACCTACCTGGCGCTGATGGCCCCGGGATTCGTGTTCTTCTGGACGCTGCTGCGAGTCGACCCGGTGCCGAAGGCATACCCCTACCTCGTGTCGCTGTGGGTCACCGGAGCCGAGGTCGTCGGCGACGCCGTCCTCGGCATCGCCGTGATCGCCGACAACAGTCTCATCGCCGGCGCCTACTATCACGCGCTTAACCGGCCGGGGGGCCCCAGCCTGCGGACCGATCAGGTCCTCGGCGGCGGCGTGCTGTGGATCCTGGGCGACATCGTCGGCCTGCCCTTCCTGGCCGCCCAGCTGATCCAGATGATCAGGGAGGACGAGGCGGAGGCGACGGTGATAGACGCGGAACTCGACGCGAGGGACGCCGTCGCTGCGCCGGGCGGCGGATCCGGCGTCCAAGAGCCATGGTGGGAGTCTGACCCCCGGTTCGCAGGCCGCTTCAGGCCGGTCGACAACCCCCCGATGAGGGCCGGCCGACAACCCCCCGATGAGGGCCGGCCGACAACCCTCCGATGAGGTCAGTAGCAGCGCCTGACCAGGAACGCCCATCCGCTGGGCAGGTCGACCGCCGCGACGAACTCGTGCGTCTTGATCGCGCACCAGGCAGGCACGTCGGTCTTGGCTGCGGGATCGTCGGCAAGCACGGCCACGACCTGCCCGACCGGTACCTCCCTGATCCGCTCGGCCAGCATGATGATCGGGATCGGGCATTTCCTGCCGAGGGCGTCAATCGTCAGCGCGGGCGCTGACGCAGGCGCGCCCGCCGGCGGAGTTGGCCGGATCACGCGGTCACCCCCCACGTCATGGCCGTCAGCGGCACGCGGCTCGCATCAGCGCTACGTCCTGCGATCCGGCTGCGGTGGCCCCGCAGGACAGCAGGCAATTCCATGATCGCTTTCCCCTCCCCTGGTACAACCGTAGCGATACCCGGGCGTCGCCGTACGTATGCACGCCGTACAGCCTCAAGCATGTCCGGTCGGCCTTGCGGCCCGAAGCATGGGCACGAGAATGCCAGAACGGCCGACCGCTGGCCGGCCCAGGTCCGCCTGGCGCGCCGCGACCTGACACACCAGGGGTCCCTCGGTGACGCGGCAGGGCTGCGCGGTACTGTTTTCCACGACAAGCTGTAGGACGAGCAATGACCGGCCAGTGGAGCCGGGAGAGTCATCCGCTGGGAAGGCAATCTGTGAGTCCCCACCGCAGCGCGCCACGCCGAGTTGGCGCCGAGAGGCCAGACGGCGCGGCGAGCCGTCCGCCGGGCCAGGCTAACGCCGACGATCTAGCCCCGGCCCGCCCCGCTAGCCTGCACCGCCTCCGGCGCTGGGCGCCGCGAGTGGCGCTGACCGCCGTGCTGCTCACCGTCACGACCGGGTGCAAGTCCACGGCGTTCACTCGCATGGGCATGCCGGTCCCGGTCACCAAGCAGGGCCAGGTGGTGCTGACGCTCTGGCAGGGCTCCTGGGTCGCGGCGTGGATCGTCGGCATCGTCGTGTGGGGCCTGATCATCTGGGCGGTGATCTTCTACCGCAAGCGGACCGACCGGGTGCCGCAGCAAGTCCGCTACAACCTGCCGATCGAGTTCCTGTACACGGTCGTGCCGTTCATCATGGTCGGGGTGCTGTTCTACTTCACGGCACGGGACGAGAACTACGTCGACAAGCTGACGCCGCACCCCGACGTGGTCGTGAACGTCACCGGGTTCCAGTGGAGCTGGAATTTCCAGTACCCGCAGTACAAGGTGCCGAAGTCCGAGGTCGGCGACGTGTCCGAGGTCGGGCAGATGTGGCCGGG
>Ga0302326_10001642_pt1 | contig 56337 bp, 52 predicted proteins | sample Palsa_T0_3_FD_202264 | JGI IMG/M metagenome (GOLD analysis project Ga0302326, IMG submission 202264) | Peat permafrost microbial communities from Stordalen Mire near Abisko, Sweden - Palsa_T0_3 | ecosystem: Environmental > Terrestrial > Soil > Palsa > Peat permafrost | place: Sweden: Abisko...
CGCCGCGACGTCAGGAACTTCTGCGCAATGCGGGGATTTCGTTTGTTGTGCAGCCGGCGGATATTGACGAGACCCCACTGACGGGCGAAGCGCCGCGCGCGTGTGCGGAGCGGCTGGCGCGGGAGAAGGCACTGACGGTTTGGCGGGCGCGGGCCAAAGATGCGCCACCCCAAGATCCGCCACTCCAGGATGTGGTACTGGGTGCGGATACGATTGTTGTGATCGATGAAATGATTCTCGGAAAACCGGCTGACGCGGAGGACGCTGCCCGCATGCTGCGGGTGCTCTCAGGGCGAGTACATCGCGTGATTACGGGGGTGTGCGTCATTGGGCCAGTGGGCAGTAATCGGTTGCCAGTTGCCAGCAGGACAGGGATAGGGACGCGGAATTATGTGGAAAGAGTCGATGAACATTCGGCTGTGGATCAACCGCCGCTGACTGCTTCCGAAACTACTTTGGTGACGATGATCGAATTGTGCGACGACGAGATTCGGGAGTACGTCGCGACCGGCGAGCCTATGGATAAGGCGGGCGCGTATGCGATTCAAGGGATGGCTTCGCGGTGGATTCCGCGCATTGAGGGCGACTATAGCAATGTGGTTGGGTTGCCGGTCGCGATGGTTTACGAGATGCTGCGCGGGCGACTAAGGGTAAGTTAGGAGTTTTTCGTTTCTTCCTTTTTAATCTCTTCCTGTTTCGCGGGTTCTTTTTTCTCTTCCTCGGGTTCTCTCATCCCAGCTTTGAAGTTACGGATGCCCTCGGCCAGACCCTTGCCGACGGCGCCCAATTTGTTGGTGCCAAATAGCAGGAAGGCGATGACGATCACCAACAGCCAATGCCAGAGCGAAAACTCCCCCATTAACTCCTCCAATCAGGACGGTTCCGAGAGCGCTGCTTGAAGCAGCGGAAGGCCCCAGAAAAGTCTAGGCTACGCCGTCGGCGGAGTCAAAGTCAGACAAGTCGTAATGAATCTCTGCGACTACCATGAACTTGAGCATGTGATCGATCTTAGGCGCTCTCGATCATTCCAGCCAGAAGCAACGCCCGGCGGGACAACTCGGAGATGACGATGTGTTCGTGGAGGGCGTGCGCTCCCTGACCCACGCCGCCCATGCCGTCGAGGGTGGGGATGCCCAGGCCGGCGGTGAAATTTCCGTCGGAGCCTCCGCCGACGGCGGCTTCTTCGAGGTTCCAGTCGATCTGCCTGGCGATGGACTGGGCTTTTTTGTAGAGCGCGGCTACGCCGGGGGTGCGCTCCATGGGCATGCGGTTGATGCCGCCTTCGATGGTGAGGTGGCAGTGTTTGTCGAAGGACTTCAGGGCGTGGAATTTGCGATCGAGGGCGGCGGCCTGTTTTGCGAGCTTGATGCGCACGTCGATTTCGACCGTGGCCTCGGCGGCGACTACGTTGGTGCGGGTTCCGCCGCGAATCACGCCGGGGTTTACGGAGAGGCCGCTCGGCAGATCGTTCAGCTTGGAGACGGCGGTGATTTGGCGCGAGAGTTCGACGATGGCACTGTGGCCTTTGCCGGGGTCGAGGCCGGCGTGGGCGGCTACGCCTCTTACATGGAGAATGTATTCACCTACGCCTTTGCGGGCGGTCTTTACTGCGCCGCGGGGGCCGGCGGGTTCGAGGACCAGCACGGCGGCGGAGTCTTTGGCCAAGGCTTCGGTGATTTTGCGGGACGAGTAACTGCCGACTTCTTCGTCGGAAACCAGAAATACCGTGACCGGGCGGGGCAGGCCGGCGTGCCAGGCTTGCAGCGCCTCGATGGCGTAGAGCATGAGCGCGATGCCGGACTTCATGTCGAGCACGCCGGGGCCGTGGAGGCGGCCGTCGGTTGCGTGGCAGGGCATGGTTGCGAGGGTGCCGAGCGGGTAGACGGTGTCGAAGTGGCCGAGCAGGAGAACGGGTTTGATTTTTTCTTGAGCAGGCTGGCGTGCGGGGAAATCGATTTGCACGCTGTCGCCGAAGTCGGCGGCGGGGTGCACTTGCAGGTGTCCGCCGAGGGCTTCGAAATATCCGGCGAGGAAGGCGCCCATGCGGTCGGCGGAGGGCTTGTGGTCGCTGGGGGATTCGATCTCGACGAACTCGCGGATGGTTTGGGTAATTTTTTCCTGGTGGAGTTCGAAGTAGCGCAGACGATCGGCCCATGGCGGGTTGGATTCCGGGGGGTGCAATTCAGGTTTGAATTGCCTCCGACGTGCTCTGTTCTTGAGCGGCATCTTGTCTCTAGCCGTACAGTATAATCTTCAAGCTGTTTTGAGACGAATGGCTTTGGATGGAGCGGCGGGTCCGTGGAAGATCTTTAACCACTGAAGATCTTTAACCACTAAGGACACGAAGGTACACGAAGGAAATTTAGCTGGACTAACCCATGAATGAGAGCAACCCTGTTGCGGAGGCTTCGTTGGGCTCGACGAAGAGCGGGCTCGACATCCACGAGATTCTGAAGATCCTGCCGCACCGTTATCCTTTTTTGCTGATTGACCGCGTGCTTGAGCTGAAGCGCAGGCACAGTATTGTCGCCATCAAGAACGTGACCATCAACGAACCGTTTTTCGCGGGGCATTTTCCGGAGCTGCCCATCATGCCCGGCGTGCTGATCGTGGAAGCCATTGCGCAGGCGGGCGGGGCGCTGCTGCTGACCGAGATGGAGGATCGCACCGGCAAGCTGATGGTTTTTACCGGGATCGAGCGGGCAAAGTTTAGAAAGCCGGTGAGTCCGGGGGATCAGTTGCGGCTGGAAGTGGAAGTCAGAGGCTGGCGCTCGGTTCCTGGCATGACCGCAGCGAAGATGCAGGGCTACGCGTACGTGGGCGATCAGCGCGTGGCCGAGGCTTTGGTTTCGTGCCAGTTGATTGACAGCGCGCGCGGGCGGGCTTCCGCGGATACGGGATCCTGATCGAGAGCTTCAAAAAGCGTTTGACACATAGGACACATAGGACACATAGGACGCGGAGGAATCTTTCGCAACCTCCGACTCGCCTTCGAACGCATCTTTCATGAACGTGCACCCTACAGCTCTGATCGATCCGCTCGCAAAGGTTGCGGCTTCGTGCACGATTGGGGCTTATTGCGTGATCGGCGCGGACGTCGAGCTGGGCGAGGGGTGCCGGTTGGCGTCGCATGTGGTGATTGAGGGGCCTACGAAAATTGGCTCCGATAATGTGTTCTTCCCTTTTTGCGCGATTGGCATGGCGCCGCAGGATGTGACTTACCGGAGCGAGCCGACGCGGCTTGAGATCGGCGATCACAATGAGATTCGCGAGTGTGTGACCATTAATCGCGGGACGGTGAAGGGTGGGGGGCTGACCAAAGTTGGCAGTCATCTGCTGATCATGGCGTATACGCACATTGGGCACGATTGCGTGATCGAGGATCATGCCATGCTGGTGAATGGGGCGACGCTGGGCGGGCATGTGACGGTGGAAGAGTGGGCGGTGGTGGGAGCGCTGTGTCCGGTGCACCAGTTCGTGCGGATTGGGGCGCACTCCTACGTTGGCGGCGGGACTACGATTACGCAGGATGTGCTGCCGTATTCGATGACGTCGGCGGCGCGCGACACGCACGCTTATGGGATGAATAAAGTTGGCCTCGAACGGCGCGGATTTTCGAAGGAGCGGATTGCGAAGATTCATCATGCTTATAAAATTCTGCTGGCTTCGAAGATGAATACCTCGCAGGCGCTGGAGAAGTTGAAGGCCGAGGCGGATCGCGGGGAGGATGTGGACATGCTGATACGGTTTATTGAGGCGGCGGAGAGAGGGATTATTAAGTAGGCCGCCAGCGCGCGTACATGGCTTCTGGGCGTTGGCGAGTGTAACGGGGATTTAACGTCAACTGCCGTCATTCAGAAGTGGACGGGCGCTCGATTTCAGTGATTACAGGCTGTACGGCTGACAACACTTCAACGACATGCTCCCCCATGAATAAAAAATGCTCGACGACCCAGTCGCGGTAAATTCCAAGCGACTGGTCGTGAAACCACTCGACCCACGTCGAATGCTCGACCTTGAAGGTTGGCCAGGGTAGTTGGGAATTGATAGGCTCGATTAGCTTCAAACGATAGCTCTCGTTAACGGAACGGAACGCGAGTGGTTGCTTGAACTCCACCCTGAAGGTACGCCCGTCTGCGCGTGGTTCGGCCAGAATCAAGTGAAACCCGTCGTGGTAGTCAGTCGTTAGTGATGGCGTATCCAGATTGCGCGGCAGACCGGGAAACGGCTCCCATTTAAGCAGCTGTTCACTAGTGCGTTCCATGGGATGTGATTTTCGCCTCTAAGCAGGTCAGCTGTCGAGAAACAGGCCATAGCACTCATAGTCCTGGTTGGTTTCTCAACACAATCAGCCATTTCCTTCAGACTAGAAACTAGTTTCCGGTCGCTGTTGTTCCCTTCTTGTCCAGCAATTTCTCCATCTCGTCCATTACGCGATTCATCTTTTTGACGGTGAGCTCCAGCGGCTCGTCGGTGGTCATGTCGACGCCGGCGTCTTTCAGGAGGTCGATTGGGTATTTCGACTTGCCGGAGGAAATGAATTTCAGATAGCGCTCGGTGGCTCCCGGCTCCCCGGCCAGAACTTTTTCCGACAAGGCAGAAGACGCGGTGAACGAGGTGGCGTACTGGAAGACATAAAACGAATTATAGAAATGGGGGATAAAGGCCCACTCGTTGGCGACGTAGTCGTCGACGATGCATACGCCTTGATCGTGGCCGTAATATTTCTTTACGATCTCGGCGTAGAGTTTCGACAGAGAGTCACCGGTGAGCGGCTCGCCTTTTTCAACCATTTCGTGCATGCGAAGTTCAAATTCCGCAAACTGCGTTTGCCGGAAAACGGTTCCCTTGATGCCCTCCAGATAGTTTCCCAGTAAGGCAAGCCGGGTGGCGTCATCCTTGGTCTGCTTGAGCGTGTAATCGATGAGGAGAGCTTCGTTGAAGGTGGAAGCGACCTCCGCCACAAAAATCGGATACGAAGACAAGGCATAGGGCTGAGTTTTATTGGAGAAGTAGCTGTGCATGGTATGGCCGAGTTCGTGGGCGATCGTGCTCATGTCGTCATACTTCCCGTTGTAGTTCAGGAGCATGTAGGGGTGAACGTCGTAGGCCGCGCCATTGGAATAGGCGCCGGAAGTTTTGCCCTCGGTGGGATACATGTCGATCCAGCGTTCGGTGAAGGCGCGCTTTGCGCCTGCGGCGTATTCGGAGCCAAGTGGGGCGAGAGCTGCCAGGATATTCTTTTCGGCAACGTCGACTGTATATCTGGTGTCGACCGAAGATACGAGAGGCGCATATAGATCGTAATAGTGGAGATCAGGAAGCCCAAGCATGCGTTTGCGGAGTTTCAGGTAGCGCTGAAAGGTCGGCAGGTTGCGATTGACCCCCTCGACTAACCTCGAATACACGGAAACCGGAATGTTGGGCTGGTCCAGCGCGGCATGCAGGTCGGTATCGTAATTGCGCGCACGGGCGTAGAAGACGGAAGTCTCCACGTTGGAATTCATCATGGAGCCGAAGGTGCCGCGATATTTTCCCAGCGCGGTGAAAAAAGCTTCCATGACTTTCTGGCGGTCTTCGCGGGAACGCGAAGCGCGGTAGAGCGAAAATGCTGCTTTGTCGAGCTTGACGGTTTTGCCGTCGCTCAGGGTGACGGAAGGATAAGGAAAGTCGGCATCGGCAAAGATGCCGTAGACGCTGGATGGGCCGCTGGCCATTACGGAGGAGGCGGCCAGGAGTTTTTCTTCGGCGTTGCTGAGCGTGTGGGCGCGGCGACGCGAGATGTCGTCGAGGTAGTGGCGGAAAACATGCAGCCGGGGCTCTTGCGTGAGAAAGCGCTCGAGGGTGGCGCTGTCCATCTTTAGGATCTCGGGTTCGATGAAGGCGGATTCGGTACCGAGGACGGAGCCGAGCTGAATCATTTCCTGCTGCATGGCCTGATAGGAGCTGACGCGCGTGTCCTGGTCAGAATTCAGGCTCGCGTATACGAACAGGCGCGAAAGCTCTTTGTCGTAGGAGCTTTGCGTCTCCAGCGCATCGGCCAGCTGAGACGCCGACGAAGCCAGCGTGCCTTGAAACTTCCGCAGGCTCGGCAACTCGGACGCAAGTTTGTCTTTTGCCGCACGCCACGCCTGATCGGACGGATAGATGTCCGTGAGATTCCATTTGTACTCGTCTGGAACTTTGCTGCGATCGTGCTCCTGCGCTTGCGAAACGACTGCTGCAAGCGCGAACAGCACAAGCGCAACGGGGAGGTGGCGCAGGACGATGGCAAGATCAACGTGCATAGGCGATGCTCCTTCGCAATTAGACGGATTCCCGGATAAAAGAGAAGCTGGATTCGAGCCCAGCGATCAGGAATCTCAGATATTGTAAGTGCTAGACTGACTCGACGTTGGTACCGATCTCGGTGTAAATCAGCATCACCTAATTCATGCTCGTCCAGAACGAAAAACTAGGCCTCATCGCGGGAAATGGCAAGTTTCCGTTTCTCGTGCTGGACGCGGCGCGGGCGCAGGGATATGAAGTCGTGGTGGCTGCGATCAAGGAAGAGACTTTTCCCGAGATCGAATCGCATGGGGCGGCGGCGGTTCACTGGTTTTCGCTTGGGGAATTGTCGAAGCTGATTGAGATGTTTCAGCGCGAGGGTGTGCGGCGCGCCGTCATGGCGGGGCAGGTGCGGCACAAGCAGATTTTTTCGAGCATCCGGCCGGACTGGCGGCTGGCCAAGCTTTTGCTCTCGCTGACGACGCGGAATACCGACTCGCTGCTGGGCGCGATTGCGAGAGTGTTGGCTGATGAGGGCATCACGCTGGAAAATTCCACTGGACTGCTCGAACCGTTGTTGGTGAAATCCGGCGTGCTGTCCGCGCGCGGGCCGACCGAACAGGAACGCAAGAATATTGATTACGGACGAAGCGTGGCCCGGCAGCTGGCGCAGCATGACATTGGCCAGACCGTCGTGATCGCCGAATCGGCTTGCGTGGCGGTGGAAGCGATGGAAGGTACGGACGCGACGATTGAGCGCGCGGGGCAGATTATGCGGTCTTTATCTTTGTCGGCGCCTCTGCCTGGGGATGCGTCGACGCTGAGCCGCGCTTTAACCGTGGTTAAGATCGCGAAGCCGAACCAGGATATGCGCTTCGATGTGCCGGTGGTCGGTTTAAAGACGATTGAAGTAATGCGGGCGGCGGGGGCGACGTGTCTTGCTCTGGACGCGGGCAAGTGCCTGTTGCTGGATGGGCAGAGAATTATTGATGCGGCGAACGAGGCTGGTATCGCGATAGCGGCAGAGGGAACTTAAGAAAACATGAGAGGCAAGAAAGGAATGAAGTCCGAGGGCGCACGCATTGCCGATCAGCTTCGGCGCGCGTTTGACGGCAGCGCATGGCATGGGCCGGCTCTGCTTGAGCTGCTGTCGGATGTCGATGCGGCTACGGCTGCGGCCAAGCCGGTTCCTGAAGCTCACAGCATCTGGGAACTGGTGCTGCACATTGCGGTTTGGGATGACGCGGGGTTGCGCCGGCTGAGTGGGAAAAAATGGCAGCCTACGGGGCTGGCGAATTTTCCGCGGGTGACGAAGCCGACGGAAGCGGCGTGGCGTAAGGCAGTAACGGCCACTAAACGGACGCATGACAGACTCGTTAGAACGGTTGCCGCTCTGCCGGACTCGCGGCTCCGTGAGCGCTGTCCCGGGAAACGGTACGATTTTTATCACCTGCTGCACGGGATCGCGCAGCATGAGCTTTATCACGCGGGGCAGATTGCGATTTTGAAGAAGGCCTGCTCCGGCAGGGGCTAAAGCCCTTCCGAAAACAGAGACTTTACCGCGGCGCTGAAGCGCCGCTCTTCCACGGTCGTGCGGGCGGTGTCGGCCCAGACCCCCCGCTTCACCATTTCTTAAAGATCACGGCTACTGCCGCGACGATCAGCGCGAAGCCGGCGAGGTAGTTCCAGCGCAGCGGCTGTTTCAGGTAGAGCACCGAGAACGCGGCGAAGACCGTCAGCGTAATTACTTCCTGGATGGTCTTGAGTTGCGCAGCGCTGAACTCATACGAGCCGATGCGGTTCGCCGGCACCTGGAAGCAGTATTCGAAAAATGCGATCAGCCAGCTCACCAGGATTACCTGGTAGAGCGGGACGTCGCGATATTTGAGGTGTCCATACCAGGCGAAGGTCATGAAGATGTTGGAGATGGTGAGCAGGGCGATCGTCTTCATGGAGCGGTGAGTCCTTTCCGGGGTTGATTTGCCGCGTGCAAACAGTCGACGGAGGAATCCCACGTCTCAAAAGCGAGACGTTGGCCACCCGGCGGTCCGGTAATCCAGATGCTCTTTGGATGGATTCCGTTTACAATTCTTTTCCGGCAACCGGCCATCGAGAATTTTTCCTGCCAGCGCAGAGTCCGCCATCGCGAGGTCCGATTTCCGTCGCCGTCGTGGGCGTGGGCGTTTTCGGGCGCAATCATGCCCGCGTTTACAAGGAACTCGAACAGCAGGGGGAACCGGTGCGGTTGCTGGGAGTGGTTGACCCGGACCTGAACCGCGCTGATGCGGTGGCCAGTGAGTTCGGCTGCAAGGGCTTCAGCTCCGTGCATCAGATGCTGACCACCCATAGCGAGCTGCAAGCCGCGTCGGTCGCGTCTCCAACGGTACATCATCTGGCGGTGGCGCAGGAGTTGATGCAGGCCGGAGTCGACGTCCTCATCGAGAAGCCACTGGCGGCCACGCTGGCTGAAGCCGAACAACTGGTCGCGCTCGCGGCCCGGCACAAGCGCATTGCGCAAGTCGGGCATCTCGAGCGCTTCAATCCCGCGGTACGCGCAACCGTTCCTTTGCTGACCCAGCCTATGTTTTTTGAGGTGCACCGGCTCAGCGTATTTAGTCCGCGATCGCTCGACGTGGATGTGGTGCTCGATCTGATGATCCACGATCTCGACATTGTGCTGACGTTTGCCAACTCTCCGGTGAAGGAAGTGCGAGCGGTGGGACTGCCCATTTTGTCGGGAAAAGTGGACATCGCGAACGTGCGGCTGGAATTCGAATCGGGCTGCGTCGCGAACTTTACTGCCAGCCGCGTTTCCACCGAGCGCGTGCGGAAGCTAAGATTTTTTCAGCCGCGGCAATACGTCTCGCTCGACTACGGACGGCAGGAAGTTCTGGTCTTTACGGTTGGTCAGGATGGAGCGGCACCCGGAACGCCTTCCGTGAATCCTCAGATTGGCATGAGCAAGCCTCCGGTCGCCTCGGAAGAGCCGCTCCACGCCGAGCTGAAATCGTTTCTTCGGGCGGTGCGGGAACGCTCGACTCCACTTGTTCCGCTTGAAGACGGCCAACGCGCCCTGGCGCTCGCGCTGGAGATTGTAGCGGCCATTCGCGACCACGGGAAAAAAGTGGATCTCGCGGGCATCGCCAAGACCGGGCATTAAAAGCGCCGCGCAGATAGCCCCTTAGACTCCGCTCGGGGCAGGCTCGGGTGGCTGTCCTACATGAATCTCCTAAACTTCCCATAAATCTTTTTCGGTTTCTATCCCTATAGTGCTCACATAAATCCCTTCGGGGGCAGCGCGCTTCATTTACATATATTTACAGGGCTAAGTCGTGAGCGATTTGTGGTGAGCGGAATCGGCCGAAAGATGCGAAAATAGTAAGGAAGCCGGTTGGAGAGCACCGCGCGCGCATTGGATCACTTCCCCAAGGCTGGATGCAACGCCGGGGGTGTATTCAGTGTCTAACGAACAGTTGTCTTTGTACTTAAGCTTCTTTAAGGCTCATATTTTTCAAGGCTCTCTAGCTAGGCTTTACAGCTAAACCCAGCGCATGCCGATCACGCAAATTCCATTCCAGGATCCCGTGGCTCCGCCCGAGAAGCCGCAACCGGAGCAGCTCGGCCTCTACGACACAGAGGACTGGGACACCCCGGACAGCCCTGAGAATGCGCATGTAGTGCCGCATCTGCTGATCCAGTTGCAGGACGATCTAGCGCGCTCCCGGCGCCGCGAGGCGATCTGGATTTCGATCATCGTCCACCTGGTCCTCGGGATCGTGTTGTGGAACTTCAACTGGATTGGGAAGTACATTGGCTGGCATACCGCGGTAGTGGTTCCGGTGGACACGAAAAACAACAACCTGACGTTTCTGACGCTGCCCCCGGATTTGCAGAAGGTCCCGCGGCGGCCCAACACGAATATTGCGTCGGATAAAGACCGCATTGCGATGTCGCGCCATCCTGAGCTTGATCCTAAAGAGATGCGGAAGACTCTGGTGTCGCCGCCTCCGGGCGCTCCCGGGATGCGCGGGCCGCGCGCGCCGCAACCGGCGCCAGCGCCGCAAACTCAAGCACAGAATCAGCCGCCGGCTCCGCAGCCGCAGCAGCAGGCGCCGCGTCCGCAGTTCGAGAACAATCAGACGGCGCAGCTGCAGATGCCGGCGCGCCCTAAGAATGATTTCAGCAAGTACGAGGCGATGACTCCGGGCGAGGCGATTCAACAGGCTACGGAGGGCGTGGCGAAAAACCGCGCAGCCGGAGGCGGTCAGGAGGGCGGGTTCGGTCTGAACAGCCCCGCGCACGGAAGGCAGTACGGCAATCTTGAGATTCTCAGCGACACGCAGGGAGTAGATTTCGCGCCCTATCTGCAGCGCGTTTTGCAGGAGGTTCGGGAGCACTGGTACGAGCTGATTCCCGAATCCGCCACGATGAAGAAGGGCAAGCTGGCCTTGGAGTTTGCCATCATGAAAGATGGCCATGTGCAGGGCCTGATGCTGAGGCAAACTTCCGGCGATGCTGCACTGGACCGCCCGGCGTGGGGTAGCATCACCGGATCGGATCCATTTCCGCCGCTGCCGACCGAATTCACGGGACCGTATCTCGCGCTGCGCTTCCGCTTCTACTACAACCCGGACAAGGGCGAGATCGAGTAGCGCTGAAACCCGCCAGCCTTGGAACACATTTCCTCGCGTTCAAAGTACCTGCTACATTTTGAGGCGTGGTTCCCTCCGAAGAGTACGTGCAGCGCCGGAATGACCGGCAGTCGCGCGTAGCCCACTACGAACGAATTCATATCCGCCTCGGCAACGCCCGACTTCTCCTGTTTACACTCACTCTGATTTTGGCCTGGGCTTCATTTGGGGCGCATTACCTCTCGCCTTGGAAGTTGGTTGTGCCGATAGCGGCGTTCGTGGCCATCTCGGTTTATCATTCGCGGATTCTTCGGGCTCGCGAGGTGGCCGAGCGCGCCGTCGCCTTTTATGAAAAAGCTCTGGCTCGCGTGGAAGACCGTTGGTCGGGGTCCGGCGAAACGGGTGACCGCTTCGACGATCCCCATCACGTGTACGCCGCCGATCTCGACCTGTTCGGCAAGGGCAGCCTGTTTCAACTTCTCTCGACCGCGCGCACCCGCATGGGAGAAGACACGCTGGCGGCGTGGCTGCTGGCTCCCTCAAGCGTAGAAAAAATCCGTGAACGGCATGCTGCGCTGAACGAACTACGCGACCAGATCGATCTGCGAGAGGATCTGGCGGTGCTGGGCGACGACGCCGGCGTACGCCTGCATCCCGAGGCGCTGTTGAAGTGGGCGGAATCTCCAAACCGGATGAAGCCGTTGTGGTTTCGATGGCTGTCACCGGTTCTGGTCGCACTGGCAGTCTTGGCCGCAGTGGTCTGGGCCGCGTGGGGAACCGCAACGCCGCTGGTAGTGATCATCGTGATCGAGGCGATCATCACTTACAGCCTGAAGAAGCCGATCGAGGAAGTTCTGCACGGAACCGAGCATGCATTTCGCGATCTGGATCTGCTTTCGGGCGTGCTGGCGCGAATGGAAGCGCACAGGTTTCAGGCGCCGCGGCTGCAGACGCTGCAGCGGGAGCTCGTATCCAGCGGGCTGCCGAGTTCGCAAACGATCGCGCGGCTGCGTACTTTGGTAGACCTGATCAACTCGCGTCATGACTTCGCGGTGCGAATCCTTGATGCTCCGCTGATGTATTCGGTGCAACTGGCGTTCGCGACGGAACGCTGGCGGCAGGCACACGGCAGTGGGCTGCGTTTGTGGGTAAACGCCGTCGGTGAGATGGAAGCGCTGCTTTCGCTGGCGGCTTATAGCTTCGAGCATCCTGACGATCCGTTGCCGGAGTTTGTGGAGGGCGCGGCATGCTTCGACGGCGAAGAGCTTGGGCATCCGATCGTGCCTGCGGCGGTGTGCGTTCGCAACAGCGTCAGCATCTGCGGAGAAACGCGCGTCTTGCTGGTCAGCGGTTCGAATATGTCGGGCAAGAGCACGCTACTCCGCGCTGTCGGGATGAATGCGGTGCTGGCCATGGCGGGCGCGCCGGTCCGAGCGCGGCGTCTGCGGCTCACTCCACTGCAGGTGGGCGCCAGCATTCGCGTCAACGATTCCCTGCAGGAGGGCAGCTCGCGTTTTTATGCGGAGATTACGCGGTTGAGGCAGATCCTTGATTTGGCGGGCGGGGATTGGGCGAGCAAGGGCCCCGCGCTGCTGTTTCTGTTGGATGAATTGTTGCAGGGTACGAATTCGAACGATCGCCGCATTGGGGCCGAGGGCATCGTGAATGCGCTGGTGAGTCGCGGCGCGATCGGACTGGCAAGCACGCATGATCTGGCGCTGACCGGCATCGGCGGTGCGGTCGCGGGCCATCTGCATAACGTACATTTTCAGGATGAACTGGCCAACGGCAAAATCACGTTCGACTACAAGCTACGCGATGGCGTGGTGACGAAGAGTAACGGGCTTGAGCTGATGCGGTCGATCGGGCTTGATGTGTAGGTCCTCTGGTCTCTACCACACGCGGCAACGGTTTTCATTCACCATGGGCGCGCCCGCTTTGCAGTGGAATGCTTGCTGAAATTCCGGCATGTTCGAGACTACGCCGTTGGTGCGATATTTTTCCGGGGAGTGCGGATCGACGGTGGCGCGCAGGCGCTTGGTTTCGTCGCGGGTCTGGCCACACCAGCTTTGGCCATAGCCGACGAAGAAGCGCTGGTCGGGGGTGAGATCGTCAATCGGTTCCAGCGCTTGTCCCTTCGTGTCATCCTTCCACGCCAGATAAGCCAGAAGCAATCCGCCCAGGTCGGCGACGTCTTCGCCGAGCGTCAGCTTGCCGTTAATTTTGATGTCGTCGATGATCGTGTAGCTGGAATACTGGTTGGAGATGCAGCTGGCGCGCTTCTCGAATTCCTTGGCGTCCTCGGCAGTCCACCAGTCGCGCAGGTTTCCTTGAGCGTCGAACTGGCGGCCTTCATCGTCGAAGCCGTGGGTAAGTTCGTGGCCGACGGTGCCTCCGGTGTCGCCGTAGTTGGGAGCCGCGTCAGACTTGGGATCGAATGCGGGAGGCTGCAGCACGCCCGCGGGAAAGTTGATGTCGTTCATCTGGGGATCGTAGTAGGCGTTCACGGTGGGCGGGGTCATGCCCCATTCGCCGCGGTCGACGGGCTTGCCGATCTTGGCGAGTTGGCGGTCGAATTCGAATTTGCGGGCGCGCTCGACGTTGCCGAGTTCGTCGCCGCGGATGATTTCAAGCTTGCTATAGTCGCGCCACTTGTCGGGATACCCGATTTTGTTGGCCATGCCATGCAGCTTGGCCAGCGCCTGCTGCTTGGTGGCAGCTGACATCCAGGGCAACCCGGTGATGTCCTGTTCCATCTCTGCCTGAATTTCTTTCACTATTTTCAGCGCCTGCTGCTTGGCTTCGGGGCTGAAATATTTTTCCACATAGGCCTGGCCGAGAGCCTCGCCAAGATAATCGTCGACGTATTCCGTGCAGCGCTTCCAGAGCGGCTTGAGTTCCTGCTGGCCGCGAAGAGTTTTGCTGTAGAACGCGAAGTTCTCGTTGACGAATGCTGGGGAGAGGTGGGCGGCATCGGCATGAACCAGATGCCAGCGCAGATAGGTCTTCCAGTCCGCCAGACTTTCGGCTTCGAGCGTCGCGTTCAGCGTTTTGAAGAAACCGGGCGAGGCGACGTTCAATGACGCCAGCGAAGGCATTCCGACCTTGGCGAAATAAACCTGCCACTGGAACTCGGGAGAAATCTTTTCCAGCTCCGCGCTGGTCATTTTATGGTTGAGAGCTTTCGGATCGCGGCGTTCAACGCGGGTCATCGAGCCTTTTGCCAGTGCCGTTTCGATGCGCATTACAGTTTGCGCCTCGGTTGCAGCGGCTTCGGGCTTGTCGCCGAGCAGTTCAAACATTTTCTGCACGTGCGCGACGTAGCCTTTGCGCAGCTCGATCGACTTGGCGTCGGTTTTCGTGTAGTAATCGCGGTCGGGCAGGCCGAGTCCGCCCTGATCGGTGTTGGCGATGACCTGGCTGGCATCGCGGAAGTCTTGGATCGAATCGAAACGGAACAGGACGTTGTCGTCAATCATCGCGGCAGCTATACCGGCGAGATCTGCCTTGGAGCTGATTTGCGCGATGCGCTCGAGCGTCGGCTTGAGCGGGTCCGCTCCGCGAGCGTCGATTGCCTTTTCGTCGGTGCAGGAGGCGTAGTAGTCGCCAATTTTCTGGTCGATTACACTGCGATTGGAACCGGGCGTGGCCGCAGCTTCCAGGATTCCGCGCAAGCGGCCGAGGTTCTCATCCTGCATTTTGGAATAGGTATCCCATGAGGACTGGTCGGGAGGAATGGGATTGCGCTTGATCCAGCCGCCGCAGGAGTAGGCGAAAAAATCCACGCAGGGATCGATGCTCCGGTCCATCGAGCTTACATCGAGCGCGGGAGTGTAGTTCCCGGCGGGCTCCTGTGCAACTGCTAACGAAAGGAATGAAAGCAGCAGTGAACTGAGTATGACTGCGCGACCACAGGCGCTTTTGAGTGGCATGGGATGTCGAATATCCTTCCGTCGGTTGGAGGAGCAGTAGAGTTTTGACCAAGACAATGTGTGGTTCGCCTGAAGAACGGCTCGGCACGGGATGACGCCCACGATGATGTCGTTAGAATCCAAACGGGAACTATCCGGTCCTGCGCGTGGAGAGCAGGGTAAGAATTTCGCGCAGGCCCTGGCGGATGTGCTGAATCTCGGGCGCGGACTGCGATGGAAATTGAATAGCCGCCTGCGATTTGTCAGACTTGGTTTCCGCGCGCAGTTGCTGGCGGGCGCCGGAGATGGTGAATCCCTGTTCGTAGAGCAATTGCTTGATGCGCAAAACGCTTTCCACATCGCGCCGGCGATACATGCGCTGGCCTGTGCTGCTCTTGACCGGCTTCAGTTGCGGAAACTCAGACTCCCAGAAACGCAGCACGTAAGCGGGCAGGTGGCACAGGGTCGCAACTTCGCCGATGCGGAAATAGAGCTTGTCGGGGATGAGGACCAAATCCTCTTTTTTCTGCTTCGCCGTACTTTTCTTGCGTGGCATCTTGTGGGTCCCGCGGCCAGCCCCGCGTGGTCTGGATATTGTGACACATGGTGCGCCGGGGGACAGCAGATTTTCGCGGCCATTCTTGCAGCCAACGGAAAAGCCTCCTAAGAGGTGCTTCTCTTAAGAGGCCAGTGAGAACTCGTGGTGTAAGCGAGGCTCGCCTCGCCGACGGTTAATGTTTCTTCTTTTTTGCCTTCTTTTTCGTTGCCATGAAGGTTCCTCCGTTGAACGATTTTCCCTTGCAAAGGTTCCTGACTAGGGCCCTTGTTCTTGAAAGACCAACCCTACGTGTAGTAGGAGAAGATCCTATATCACAAGATATAGCGGCAGTATGAATAAAGTGTCAACAAAATTTTACAGTTTTACGAGGAAATCTTAAGAACGTCGTTGGCCGGTAGTCGTTGGTCGTTGGCAAGACCTGCGAGCGCATGGCCAGTCCGCTCGATTTCGCCAACGACCAACGACCAACGACCAACGACGAACGACCAACGACCAACGACTGGTAGTACACTGCGCCTCATGTCCAGCAATGCACGGCGCGATCCAGTGGAATTGGAAATCTTCAAGAACTTGTATCACTCGATTGCCGAGGAAATGGGGGCGGCACTGCGGCGCACCGCATTTTCGCCGAATATCAAGGAGCGCCGCGATTATTCGTGTGCGGTGTTCGACGGCGCAGGTGAAGTGATCGCGATGGGCGACCACATGCCGGTTCACTTGGGGTCGATGCCGATGTCGGTGCGGGCCGCGATTGATGCCTGCGAGATGAGTGCCGAGGGAATGGAACCGGGCGATGTGGTGATGCTGAATGATCCGTTTCGCGGCGGGACGCACTTGCCGGATATTACGCTGGTCGCTCCGGTGTTTGTGGGCGAGTCTTTGCAAGAGCACGCGGCTGCGAGCGAACGCACGGAGAAACCAGCGCATCTCCCTCGCTTGCGCGGGCGAGACGCCCGCGGCTCCATGAAGCGTGCCCGCTCCCGCACTGCGCCTGATTTTTACGTGGCTTCGCGGGCGCATCACGCCGACGTGGGCGGCGCTTATCCGGGATCGATGGGGCTCTGCCGGGAAATCTATCAGGAGGGCTTGCGGATTCCTCCGGTGAAATTGATGCGGCGGGGCGTTATGAACCTCGATGTGCTCGCGCTGCTGCTCAACAACGTGCGCACTCCAGAAGAACGCGAAGGCGACCTTGGAGCGCAGATCGCGGCCTGCCACACGGGCGCTCAGCGGTTGCGCGAGGTTTGCGCGCGCTATGGCGTGCAACGGGCGCGGCAAGCGGCGGACGATCTGCTGGAGTATTCCGAGGACTTAATGCGCGCGTTCTTGCAGGGCGTGCCGCCGGGTGAGTACGGTGCCGAGGACTTTCTGGATGGAGATGGAATCGGCGATCGGCCGATTAAGATCGTAGTGACGATCAAGGTTCATCGACCGTGGAATCGCGGCCGAGTCGCCCGCTCCCCCATGGTCACCGTAGATTTCACGGGCAGCGATCCGCAGGTTGAAGGAAGTGTGAATGCGGTCGCTGCGATTACGTATTCGGCGTGCTTCTATGTATTTCGCTGCCTGCTAGCCGAGGACGTTCCAGCCGCGGCGGGCTTGATGCGGCCGATCAAGGTGATTGCTCCCAAGGGAACCATCGTCAACGCGCGGCCTCCCGCAGCCGTTGCCGGAGGAAATGTCGAAACCTCGCAGCGTATTGTCGACGTGCTGCTGCGAGCGCTGGCGCAGGCCATTCCAGATCGCATTCCGGCCGCGGCCTCGGGGACGATGAACAATCTAACCATTGGCGGTATGCATCCCGGAGCAAGCGGTTCGCACCCGGGTGAGCCGTTTGCATATTACGAAACGATTGCCGGCGGAATGGGCGCGCGTCCGGGAAAGGATGGCGTTTCAGGGGTGCACACGCACATGACCAATTCTCTGAACACCCCGGCGGAGGCTCTGGAGTATGCGTATCCGCTGCGGGTGCGGCGTTATTCGCTGCGGGCGGGCAGCGGCGGAGAAGGAAAGTTTCGCGGCGGCGACGGGATTGTGCGTGAGATTGAAGTGCTCACCGACTGCGAAGTCACGCTGCTCGCTGATCGGCGATCGCACGGGCCCTGGGGGCTCTCTGGAGGATCGGACGGCGCGCCGGGGAAAACTTTCATCACGCGTGGTGATGGTTCGGTCGAGACGATGCCGGCGAAGTTCAGCACTCGCCTGCGCAAGGGCGAGCGCATTACGATTGAGACTCCCGGCGGCGGCGGTTGGGGAAAAGCGTAGCATTGCCTTCGCGATTTGTTATGGCAAGAACTTGATCGGAAAGGAAACTAGTCCATGCACGTCCTTAAGTCTGTCGGAGTAATGTCGGTGGCCAAGATCTTGGGGTTGCTCTACGGCTGCATCGGACTTCTTTTTGCTCCCCTTTTCCTGCTTTTCGGGCTGATGGGATCGCTCGTGGGTCAGGGGAAGACTCCGTTCGCCGGAATCTTCGGCGTCGTGTTTGCCGTTCTGATGCCGGTGCTGTACGGCGGGATGGGTTTTGTGACAGGCGCAATCAGCGCCCTGTTATACAACGTGCTGGCCAAGTGGATGGGTGGGTTCGAGCTGCAACTGGAGACGCAGACGAATACGTCCGTCGCTTCTTATCCGGTTGTTCCGCCCACGCCGGCCATCCAGGTTTAAAAGGCGCAACAATCATGACAACCGACCTCGCTACCCACTATCTCGAAGAAGCGCGCCGGCAGATGCGTGGGCAGAAACGCGTGGGCGAAGCCGCGATGGCGCAACTTCGAGATGAGGATTTTCTTGTCACACTCGACACGGAGTCCAACTCCATCGCAATTCTGGTCAAGCACCTGGCCGGCAATATGCGCTCGCGCTCCACTGACTTCCTTTCCAGCGACGGCGAAAAGCCGGACCGCTTTCGGGATCGCGAGTTTGAAATCACTGGGGCGACCACGCGGGGCGAGGTTATGAAATGGTGGGACGAGGGCTGGGCTGTCGTTTTCGGCGCAATCGAAGCGCTCAAGCCGGAAGATCTGATGGGTACCATAACGATCCGGGGCGAGCCGCACACCGTGCTGCAGGCCATCAACCGGCAGATCGCCCACTACGCGGGGCATGTGGCGCAGATTGTTTTCCTGGCGAAGCATCTGCGGTCGAGCGAGTGGAAGACGCTAACCATTCCGCGGGGGAAGTCGGAAGAGTTCAAGACGGTGCCGCCGAAAGCGCACAAGTCTTGACCCCGCGGAGATCAGAGAGCGGCCGCCGGGGGCGTGTCCCCACATTTAATAGCGATACGCGCTACTCGCCGTACTTGTCCGAAAGGTATTTGGCCAGGTCGGACTCGAATTGGCCGTAGTCGGAATGGATGGTCGCTCGCAGGGCGGCTTCGGTCGAAGTGCCCTGGCTGAGAAGCTGGAGGATGCGCTGAATATCACTCATGCCGTAGGAATCGTTGATGTAGGAAACGGCAGCCAGCGATTCGGCGTAGGCGACGTAGGCCTGAGCGCCGGAAAAACTCTGGAAGCTGCCTTCGAGGGCGTTGAGCGGAATGTTTTGCTGCGCTTTGAAGAGCACTGCGAGTTGGTGGCCTTCGCCGCCCAGGCTTTTGGGTTCGAGGAACTGGGCGATGCCTTCGTGCAGCCAGGGTGGGCAGCGGCCGCCGGAAAGCTGCGTGATGAATGAATGAGCCAGCTCATGCTTCAGAACGTGCGCCAGTTCCGGCGTCATGGAACTCAGGCCGCTGATCGGAATGCGCAGCTTGCCGTCATTGATCGCGCCGGACCAAGTGGGGGCGTGCGTGACATCGAAGAAGGCCTGCTCGGTGTAGAGCGTTACAAGAATATTGTCGCGAGGCGGGTTGCCGAGATCGCGAACCAAGTCGTCGTAGTCGGATTCGAGCGCGGCCAGAATTTGTCCGCGCAGCGCCTCGGAAGTTTGTTTGCCTTCGTAGTGCAGCACGAAATGACTGCTCTCTCCCTGGGCGAAGTCGGACTCGACGGTCTGCTCGCGCTGGGCTTTGGCCAGGAACTGCTGGACGGCAGGATCGGGACGCAGCTCAAGGGAACGTTTCCAGTTGGTGACCGCGTCTTTGGTGCGGTCGGATGCGAACTGGGCGTAACCGAGCATCGTATAAGCGTCGGGCGAACTGGGCGCAGATCTGACGGCGCGTTCGGCATAGGGCAGCGCCTGAGCTGCGTTTCCAGTGCGAACCAGCAACGCGGAGTAATAAATCAGGATGGTGGAGTTGTCCGGCTGGAAGCGCAGGGCGCTCTCGAAATACTGGTGGGCCTGCGCGATGTTGCCGTGTTCGAACTCGAATTTGCCGGCGATAAAATCGGCGGTCGCGCTCAGCTCGGGATTGCCCTTGGTTTCGAGTCCGGCCAGAACATCCTGGTTCACTTTGCCTTCTTTGATGATCTTGGTGACCAGATCGCCCTCGTTGGCAAGGCTATCGGCGGGAGTAAAGGCGGGAAGATCGCCGACTTTGGTGGCTCCCGATGCGGCACGAGCGGGCATGCCTCCAGCATCGACGTGATCGACGGACGATTTTGGAATCGCATAGGAATCGTCGCCGATGTCGTATTCGTAATGATTGCCATTTTCGCGGACGCTGTCCGCTACGATGGTGCGGCCGTTTTTCAGATGGATGGTGTCCGCCGACGCACTGGCGAGGATCAGCGACCACGCCAGGGCGAGTTGGCCCACGACTCGGCCAATAAAGATGACACGGAGACGCATTCAGGCGCATTCTAGCAACTGAGGACGGTCCCACCACGTGACGAAGGTACTAGTGAAGATGCTGATGCGGTCTCCAGTGAAGAAGCAAGGCTTGCGGGTCGCGGCGGCAATCTGTCTGGGGGTTGTCCCGTGGGCCGCGGCATGCGCGGCTGAGAGTCCGGCGGAAAAGCCTGCCGAGGCGCTGTATCTGCAACTGCGGCAAGTTCGGCTGGATCCGGCGCGGGTCTATCGAGTGAGGGGCGCGGCGCTGGACCGGTCGGCGATCCACATTAGTTTGGAAGACGGCACCATCGCGTTCACCGAGGATGTGATGGGCCGGATTACGGGAGCTTTTTTCGAGGGCGACGGCGAGGTGCTCCTGACGCCTAAAACCAGAGTCGAACGGAACTCGATGAGTCTGTTCACTGGGATGGCAATCCTGGAAGAACATTTTGCCACCGCTTACTTTCGCTTCAACTACGATGCCGCGGCCGAGTTGCGGCCCGATTTGCGGGCAGCCGACAACCAGAAGGAATTGATTGAACAGTTTATGCAACGCTGGGGCACGACGGCGCAGAATCTGGCGAACGCAGATGCGATGAGATTGCTGCTGACCTTCAGCCGGATGCTTCCGGTGACCGGAGCAACTTCAGCAGCAGAGCTGGCGGCGGAACCGGAAGCTACCGATCGGTTCCTGCATGCACGGCTGCAAGGAACGAAGCTTGGAGTTTTCGATATTTACTTTGACTCGGCGGCGGCAGAGCAGGTTCAGGCGGGGCAGATGAAAACAGCCGATCACGGCGATCAGTATTACGACGTCTGGACCTCGTTTTCGCCGGTAGATTACGAGTCACTGCAAACTCGTACGACGGAAAATGGAAGCCCGCAGACCCAGAGTTCGACAACCCAGAGTTCGACAACCCAGAGTTCGACAACTACGAATTCGACGACCCGCAGCGCAATAAGAAGGCACGACGAAGTGTTGCCCTCCGCTGAGGGCACAGAGCACGAGAGCGGAGTCGTGGTTCGCCGCTACACGATCACGACCGAGGTGCGCCCACCGGAAATTCATGCGAAGGCCCGGTTGCAATGTGACGTCAAGGAAGGTGGCGCGCGTGCGTTGATGTTTGAGTTGTCGCGATACCTGCAGATTGAAAGCGTCAAGCTCGACGGCCAGCCAGTAGAGTTCATTCACAATCCCGCAGTCGAAGGCACGCAGCTTTCGCGCCAGGGAAACGACCTCGTGGCCGTGATTCTGTCGGAGCCAGCGCGGGCTGGACAGAAATTCGACCTGGAATTTGTCTATGGCGGCGAAGTTCTGGCGGAAGCGGGCGAGGGATTGCTTTACGTGGGGGCGCGCGGCACCTGGTACCCGAATCGCGGGATGGCGATGGCGGACTACGATCTGGAGTTCGAGTATCCGCAGGGCTGGACGCTGGTAGCGACAGGAAAACCGACGCCCCTGTCGAGTGGCCCGGTGGCAAAGGCCAGCGGCCAGCAGAGCTCCCGTTGGGTGTCGGAACGGCCGATTCCTTTGGCCGGATTCAACCTGGGTAAGTACAAGGAGGCGACCGTGCAGGCTGGGAACGTTACAGTGGAAACCTACGCTACGACTGGAGTGGAGCGGAATTTCCCAGCTGCCGCGGTCCAGGTGGTGGAGCCGCCTTCCAGTGCGACTTCCGGACGACGGCAATTGGTTGTGCCGAACCGTCCTTCACCGGTGCAGAACGAACTAACCGTTGCAGAGCTAGCGGCGCGGGCCATCCTGTATTACGCCGAGCGGTTTGGCCCCTATCCCTACAGTCATCTGGCCTTGACGCAAATACCGGGCCGCGACAGCCAAGGTTGGCCCGGCCTGGTGTTTCTTTCGTCTTATGCATTTCTCAGTCAACAGGAACGCGAAGAACTGCATTACGAGCCGTATAAGATCCTGCTCCAACAGTCGATACCAGCCCACGAGACGGCGCACCAGTGGTGGGGTGACCTCGTCAGCTGGAACAGTTATCGCGACCAGTGGTTTTCCGAGGGGCTGGCAAATTATTGCTCCCTGATGATGCTGCAGGAAAACAATCCGATGGGCTTTCGGCAGATTATGGAGGTGTATCGCCGGGACTTGGTCCAGAAAAATAAAGATGGAATGTCGGCGATGGACGCAGGACCGGTGACTCTGGGGCCGCGGCTGCAGTCGTCGCGGATTCCGCAGGGTTACCAGGAGATTCTCTATGGGAGGGGAACGTGGCTGTTTCACATGCTGCGGACTATGTTGAACGATGGTGCCTTGCAGGAAAGCGGCCGCAAGGGGAAGAGCAGCAGCGGTCCGGATGAACCCTTCGTGCGGGCGCTGCGAAGAGTCCGGCAGCGCTACGAGGGCAAGGCGATCAGCACGCGTGAACTGCTGGACGTTTTCGCCGAGGAACTTCCACCGGCGCTGCGTTATGAAGGCAAGAGTTCGCTGGACTGGTTCCTGGAAGGGTGGATCAACGGCACCGCTCTGCCCAAGCTGGAATTGAAGTCGGTGAAATTTACGGCAAAGAGCGCAGGTGGAACCATGGTGAGCGGAACAATCTTGCAGAAGGACGCGCCGCAGGATCTGGTGACGTCGGTTCCGGTGTACGCGGTGATGGCTGGAAGGCAGCCAGTGTTGCTCGGGCGAGTATTCGCCGACGGCGAGGAATCTTCGTTTCACCTGCCGGCTCCGGCGGGGACGAGCAAGATCGTACTCGATCCGAATGAGACGATTCTGACCAGTCCGAGGTAGCGGCAATACCGCTCAGGGAAAAGCTGCACGGGCACGCCTGCGGTAGTGAGTAGCCTTGAGGATCTGGTCGGGTATCTGGGAGAGCGGGACTACACGGGTGAGGATGCCGAGTTCGGCGCAGGCGCGCGGCATACCGTAGACGGTGCAGGTTGCTTCATCCTGGCCAATGGTGTGACCGCCCTGGCGGTGAATGGACTGCATCCCGGCCGCGCCATCGGAGCCCATTCCAGTCATGATGACTCCGAGGGCAAGTTCTTTGAAGGCTGCGGCGACCGAGTTCATCAGCACGTCGACGGACGGAATATGCAGGGAATCTTCCGGCTGAGCGTCGAGGCAAATGACGGTTCGCGAAGCCGAGACCCGATTTACGCTCATGTGCTTTCCGGAAGGAGCGAGGTAAACCACGCCCGGCTGAATGCTTTCACCGTGCGTGGCTTCGCGCACGGTGACGGCGCAAAGATTGTTCAGCCGCTGCGCGAAAGGCGCGGTAAAGCCCGGAGGCATGTGCTGCACGATCAGGAGGGGCACGGGGAGATCGCTGGGGAACAAAGGCAAGATTTCCTGGAGGGCTTTCGGGCCCCCGGTGGAGACGCCCAGAGCAACGATTGCCGCGGTCGAAGGGAAAGGCCGATCGAGAGTCTCTAATGCAGTCTCTGACGAAGAGTGCTGCGGAGGTTTTCTGTCTAAGACGCATGCGGGAGGTGGCATTCGGGACTGCGCGGCGGCACGAATCTTGGTTACTAGGTCGGTCCGGATGTGGAGAATGTCGAGCGAGGTGGGCGAGAGTTGTTTGGGGACGTAGTCGAAGGCGCCAGCGGAGAGTGCGTTGAACGTGTTTTCTGCATCTCGCTCGGTTACCGAGCTCACCATGATAACGGGACGGGGGAAGCGTTGCATGATGTAACGCAGAGTTTGCAGTCCATTGAGTCCGGGCATTTCGACGTCGAGGGTGACGACATCGGGATCAAGAGAAGCAATTTTGTCGAGCGCCTCCGATCCGTCGCAGGCGGTGGCTGCGACCTCAAGGCCGGACTCGGAAGAAATCATGCGAGAGATAGCAGTGCGCATGAAAGCACTGTCGTCGACGACAAGCACGCGGATGGATCGGCGAGTTGCGGTGTCGAGGGTCGGGGTGTGGATGGTCATATTTAGCGAATCACGTTTGACGAATCATGTTTGGCGAATCATGTGCGATAGATCGCGCGAACCAGCGCATGCACTCCGTCCATGTAGGTATCCATTTCAAAGGTGAGGCGGGCCCAGTCCAACTCCTTGAGGCCCTGGCACTCCCGCGATAGGACGGCGAAGCCAGCCTGTTCGAACAGGTTGACCTGGCGGTTTTCGATGTAGCCGTAGTTCAGTCCACTCATGCGGCAAAGCAGATCGCTCAGTTCGACCAGGGCAACTAATCCGGCAGGATCGTGTGATTCCCGCAGGCTGTGGTGCAGTGCCACGACATCCTTCAGGTCATTGGAGAGTTCCCACTTATTGGCCAATAAACGGCCGCTGTCGCAGTGCGTGAATCCCAGCACGGCTTGTTCCGCTTCATGAAGTGGGATTCCCTGGGCCCGCGCCAGTTCGTAGGCTTCGCCGAATTCTTTGGGCAGGACCCACAGGTTCACGATGATGCCCAGATCGTGCAGCAGGCCGGCGAGATAAGCCTTGCCGGGGTCGGGATAGGAAATCTTGCGAGCAAAATGGCGGCACACCAGGGCGCATCCCAAAGAGTGCTCCCAGAAGACGACGGGATCGACGGTGCCGCTTTCCTTGGGCATCATATTGAGCACGCCGCAAGACATAGCGATGTCGCTCACCCGCTGAAATCCGAGTCCGACGATGGCGCCGCGCAGCGAGTCAACTTTCTGCCAGCGTCCGAACAGCGGGCTGTTTGCCATTTGCAGACACTGGGCGGCCAGGGATTTGTCCTGAGCGATCATGTCGGTGACTTTCTGCACATCGAGTTGCTCGACCGGTTGGTCCAGGTAAGTGAGCAGAGGAGCCAGCACCGCCGGGATGGTGGGAATGTACTGCAGTCCATCGATGCGGCTGAGCAAGGTTGCTTTGGTCGCTGCCGTCTTCATATGTTTCTACTTTCGCGCCTGTGTGCGATCGCTCTTGATGTATGCGGTCGCTCCCGGCAGGTGGACCAGCCGGAAATCGTCGGATACTCCATAGAGCGATTCGGAATGCCCTAGGAAGAGATATCCGTGGGGCAGAAGGTTCTCGTAAAAGTGCTGAATCACCCGCCGCTTGGAAACCAGATCGAAATAGATGAGCACGTTGCAGCAGAAAATGACGTCAATGCCTTTCATGAACGCCATGTGAGCATCTTCCGAAAGATTCAGGCGGCTGAAGGTAACGCGGCCGCGAACCGCAGGCTGAACCTGCAGCTGTTCCGCGGCCGCGGTGAAATATTTCTCGCGGTAGTACGGAGTCAGATTGCGGGTACTATAGCTGCCATAGATCGCATTCCTGGCGTGCGCGAGGGAGCGCTCATTGAGGTCGGTGGCGAGAATCTCGATCGTCCAGTCCTTGAGACGTCCTTGCGCTTCTTCGAGCAGCAGCATGTTGAGCGTGTAGGGCTCTTCGCCGGTGGAACAACCGGCGCTCCAGATGCGCAGCCGGCGTAGCGCCGATGTCGATTTCGCCTCCAACACTTTTGGAATAACGATCTGGCGGAGCGCGTTCAGTTGGGGCTGACTGCGAAAGAAGCAGGTTTCGCCAATCGTGATTTCGTTCAGCAGTGCGATCAGTTCAGTCTGCCGGGCCGCCTTGGTGGTGAGGCACTCGAAATACTCGTGGAGAGTTTGAGTATTCAGTTCTTTCATGCGCCGGGCACAGCGGTCCAGCAACAAGCGCAGCTTGTTGTCGGGGTGGAAGATGCCGGCCACTTCATATACGACATCCCGGATTCGCATGAGGTCAGGGTCGGGCGGACCTTCGAGAGCCACAGCGGAATGCGCTACAGCCGTTCTCATGCCGAGACCTTTCCGGTTGCATTGGAGGGCAGATTGAATGACACCGCTGGCTGTACTTGCAAAATGACTGGGCTCAAGGCGTGCGCTCTTAGAGAAAACAAATCTCGATCCGGTTCCCAGCGTAGCTTTAGATTTCATCGGCCCGCGAACGGGCGACTTTAAGGATTCGTCTTTGAACGGATCCTCGCGATGCGCAGAGGCTTTCGCGAAACCGGTGCGGGGAGCTGCCGATGGAGAGGGAAAGAAATCCGGCTCCAGGGAGTGGCGTAGTCTGCTAAGCCGCTGGTCCGGCAATCATGTGCGCGAGGACTGCTCCGGCGACCTCTTCTGGACTGGACTGATAGCGCCCGCGCTGAATTGCCTGCCGCAGCTCCTGCACGCGTGCCTCGCGAACTTCGGGCAGCTGTGAGGCCTGGGCCACCAGGGCCCGCGTCACCAGGGCCTGCGCCTGGACATGCACTCCGGAATGCTCGGCGCGATCGGCTCCGGCCGGGACGCTGCCGGCCGAAGAACTTCCCGCCGTCGCAGGGTTCGCGACGCTGCCGCCGCAGCTTTTATGCAATGCTTGCGTTGCTGGTTTGAGATCGATTCTCATGGCTCAGCTCCTCGCCTTAGATTCTTGCCTTCAAGTTGACTCGAAATTTCTCGTTGATTCGCTCCTCGTTGGATCTCCCCTTGCAATTCAAGTATCGACCGGAGATTAAGAGACAGTGATTTCCGAAATCCTCGGGCGTTACAATACGCCGACAGGAAGCTCTTCGGCACCTCATCTCGTTCTATCGGCAAGGGTTGCGGCAACTTTAGCGGTTCCGGCAGGCATCGATAAACAGGTCTTCCATTTTTGAGCTTCAACTTCTGATATTCGATCCCCGGTTCCTCGGTTCTGTTTCCAGCCATGTCAGTCTCCCGCCGTGGAGGCGGAGCGGGCCCGCCCGCCACCGGCGCTCATCACTTCTTCGAGACGCGCGCGCAGGCGCACTACCGCCAGAGAGTGAATCTGCGAGACGCGGGATTCTCCGATGCCGATGACCGCTCCCACTTCCTTCATGGTCAGCTCCTCGAAGTAGTAAAGAGCCAGCACCTGTTGCTCCTTCTCCGGCAGTTCGCCAATGACGCGGGTGAGCAGCTGTTTCATCTCGGAATGCAGGCAGCGGAAAAACGGCGTGTCTTCGGGAGCATTGGGAAGGTAGTCGCACAAGTCTTCTTCCTTGCCATCCCAGGGCGACTCGATGCGCAGGCTGCCCACTTCGAGGCTGTCCAGCTCGCCCAGCAGGTGCTGAAAGTCTTTCAGGGCCATGCCCAGTTCCGCCGCGACTTCGTTCTCGGTGGGAGCGCGGCTTAACTCGAGGCTGAGCTTGCGGTGAGCCTCCTCGACCCGGCGCGCCTTGCGGCGTAACTCGCGCGGGCCCCAGTCCATTTCCCGCAGACTGTCGAGGATGGCGCCACGGATGCGGAACTTGGCGTAAGAACCGAACTGCACGTGCTTGGAGCTGTCAAATTTGTTCAGCGCGTCGATCAGTCCAATTACACCGGCGTGGACGAGGTCTTCGAGCGGTACGTGGCGGGGCAGCCGCTCGTGAATGCGGCGCGCCAGATAGCGGACCTGGGGCAGCTGCTCGAGCAGGACGCGGTCCCGTTCTTCGTTGTCCAGCCATTCCACCCAGGCGGTGTAGGCCTTCGCGGTATTCTTGCTCATGGTGTCTCAACTTCCCGTGAAACCTCAGAATTCGAGCACCGGCGGAGGCGAAGAAGTCATGCTCTCTGAAGGATTTGCACGGTGCGTGCCAATCGCCGGTGAAGCGGCCTAAGATTTCCCTCAGGATTCCAGAGGCCGTTGTTGAGCATTCTGTAGATCAACATTATGTAAATCAGCGTTCTGTGGATAAGGGTTTTGTGGATAAGAAAAGAACAGATGCTCGGCGCAGACCGTGTCGCCCTGTTCCACCAGAATCGATGCCCGCTCCATGACGTGTTGCAGTTCGCGCACGTTGCCTCGCCAGGGATGGGCCGCAAGCATTTGGATCGCGTCGTCCCCCAAGCGCGGACTGGGCACTTGCATGGCCGCCGACATACAGGCCAGAAAATGCTCGGCCAGCGGCACAATGTCGGTGCGGCGCTCCGCCAGGCTGGGCAGCTCGATGGGAAAAGCCGAGAGCCGATAGAAAAGGTCGGGGCGAAATGCTCCGCGGGCAACCTGGCTGGCCAAGTCGGCATTGCTGGCGGCGAGAACCCGCACATCGACCCGCATCACTTCGGAGCTGCCCAGGCGCTGAATCTCTTTTTGCTCGAGAAAGCGCAGCAGCTTGGCCTGCATCCCCAGCGGAAGTTCGCTGACCTCGTCGAGAAACAGGGTTCCGCCGTGAGCTGCGGGGATGCGGCCGAGTTGAGACTGGACCGCGCCGGTGAAAGCGCCGCGGTTGTAGCCGAACATTTCCGACTCCAGCAAGGCCTCGGGGATGGCGGCGCAGTTTACTACCACCAGTGGCTTGGCCGACCGCGGACTCAAGCTGTGCAGCGCGCGCGCCACCAGTTCCTTGCCCGTTCCGGTGGGCCCGGCGATGAGCACGGTCGTGGAACGTGCCGCTACCAGGCGCACCATACGATAGACCCGCTGCATGGCCTCGCTCGTTCCGATCATGCCGGGAAGAGGCTTGGCTGCCACGGCATCCCGGGCTTCGAGCGGCTGTGGCCCCATACCCGGCAGCAGGTGCCGATCGACGGCACGGACGGCACTGCTGACGGCACTGCTGACGCCACCACGATCGGCGTGCTCGCGGATGTTATTGAGATATCGGCCGGGGAGCGGGTCGAGGCGATTGTCGTCGACGTTAGCCTCACCGGAATCCTTATTGAGATGAAAGCAACTCGCCTCGTCGGAATCGAGAATCACCACTTGAGTGGCGGGAAAGCGGCGCTGGATGATCGCCATCAGTTCCTCGGCGTCGAGGTCGGGAAGCCGGCGGTCGAGAAACAATACCTGCCAGTCCCCTTTTTCGAGTTTAGCCAGCGCATCGGCGCCGCCCAGGACTTGCTGCACGGGACGGCAGCGGCCGTTCAGGCGGTGCAGCACCTGTTCGCGCAGGGCGCTGTCCGGGCTGGCGATCAATGCTCCGCGGATCGACGCTCCGCCGATCGACGCTCCGCCGTTCAGTGCTCCGCTGGTCAGTGCTGCGGCAGCCAGTCCGTCAACCAGAGCTTCGCTCGTCAGCGCTCCGCCAGTCAGTGCGCTAGCGTGGGTGAACCGAGGAGGGGTAGGTAAAGTGGGCAGAGCGCTCATGTCAGATCTCCAAATCTCGCAGGGGTTACTGTGCGGCCAGAGGGAGCGCCAGGGGCAGACGAACGGCGCAAGTCTCGATCGATTCCGTCCGGGTATGGATCCATTCCGCGCCCGCCCGCTCCCATCCCGCGCGGGCGATCAGCAATCCCACTTCGGGCCGGGAAAAGGGCGAATGCTCCGGGGGCGAGCCTTGATTCCAGGAGACGACCAGGTTGGCATGTCCCCGTTCCGCGGTGGCCGCGATCCGCAGGTCGCTGCCCTCCCGCGTCAGGCTCAAGGCGGACTCCAGAAAGCGAAACAGCAACGCTTCCAGCGTGCGGCGATCAGCCTGCAAGGGCAGCGCCCCCAGCTTTTCCAGCACAAGTCGTACGCCCCTGGCCTCGGCGACGGGCAACAGATCGGCAGCTGTGCTGCGCAACAGTTGATCGAGCAGAAGCGGTTTCAAGTCTTCCCAGTCGGATGGCTGCAGGTCCGCCACTTCGCGGATCGCCTCCACCAGAATTCGCATGCGCCCGGTGAGTTCCAGGCCTTCGCGCAGCGCGCGGACGTACTGTTCGATAGGCCGCGGACCGGCCACGGCAAGTTCCAGTGAGCACTGCAGTCCGGTCAGTGGCTGGTTCAGAGCATGCAGCAGGTGGGCTAGCGGGCTGCGGCCTTTCGGGGTTGCTCCGGCGAACTGGGGCGCGAGTTGAGCGGATGCTCGAGCCGAGGCTTGAGGGTTGGCACCAGCGCCGCTCAAAGGTGCGCCTCGGTTCGCGGCGCGGTTGCGGGCAATTCGACGGGACCGCTCAATTCATACCCCACGCCGCGCACCGTATGAATCAGCTTGCAAGTGTGACCGTCATCGATTTTGCGGCGCAGATAATTGATGTAGACGTCGACCACGTTGGTGGTGGTATCAAAGGTGAGATTCCAGACGTGCTCGATGATCATGGCGCGGGTCACGCGGCGCCCAAGATTGAGCATCAGGTATTCCAGAAGGGAGAATTCCTTCGAGGTCAACTCGATCCTGAGCCCGGCGCGTTCCACCAGGCGCTGCACCCGGTCAAGCCTGAGGTCGGCGGCCAGCAGCACAGACTCCGACGGCAGGTGGCTGCGCCGTACCAGCGCCCGAATGCGGGCGGAAAGTTCGCTGAATGAAAAGGGCTTGGCCAGATAATCGTCCGCGCCGGTATCGAGACACTGCACCCGGTCTTCGACCCGGGTGCGCTGGGTCAGCACCAGCACCGGCACACTCGGCTTTTTCGAGCGCAGGTGCCGCAGCACGCTGACTCCATCCAGCTTGGGCAGGTTCAGGTCGAGAATGACCAGGTCATACTCGAACTCCGTGGCCGCGTTCCGCGCCTGTTCGCCATCTGGAAAAACGTCCACGGAATAGTGTTCGCCCTCGAGGCCTTGGCGGACGAACTTGGCTAACGCTTCGTCATCTTCCGCAATGAGAATTCGCATAATCTGAACCTTCCTTAATCCGACAGCCCCAGTCTAGTTAGAAACGGCTCAAGCGCAGCCAAAACCGTACCTGCACGAAAGTCTGTGGGTGCAGGAATGGTGCTCGGTTTCAATTCGGGATGCGCGACGCCCCTACCTCGTGGGATCGCTTTCGTCCGAACCTTTCCGGCCAATTCCTTCCCTGGCGTCCGGCAGAGATAATTCCGTAGGAAGCTTTTCCGAACCTGGAGTCACGCTTTGCGGATGTGGAGCAAAACGATACTGAAGTCCCTGCTGCTGCCCGGCGGAGTTCTGCTCTTTGGCGTCGCGCTGCTCGTATATTCCGGTTGGATGACGCTGGCTCTACCCGCGCTTAGCTTTCTCGCCTATTGCGCAATCGGGGGCGGGATGCTGCTGGCCTGGCGATTCCATTCCAGCCGCATCTTCTTTGCGCTGCTGGTGCTGTTTCTGGCCGAGGAAGCGATCGCTCTTTTTGGGGGTGGGCACATCTCACCCGGAACGCCGGCGTGGACCGCGCTACAGGCGACAGCCGTCCTGGTGCCGCTGGATTTCGTTTTAATCGCAATGATGCAGGAGCGTGGCTTCACCGTCCCCGCGACTGCACCGGTCGGCTTGTTCCTGTTCGTGCAATCAGTAATCGTGGCCGTGCTCTGCCGCGCGGCGCAGGGATTGCCCTCGCCTCCTGCCCGTGTCGCGCATCATCTCGCGACGGCCGTCACTCCGCCAGTTTCCGTCCCAGGCTATGCTCTTTTTGTATTCGCTGGTGCCGGCGTCCTCCTGCTGGGGCGTTTTCTGCTCACTCGAAAGCCGGTCGACAGTGCTTTGCTATGGTCGCTCTCCGCCTTTTTTCTTTGCCTGCGCTTCACTGGGACGGCGCGCGTGTCGATCGTCTACCTGGCCACTGCGGCATGCATTCTCGCCGCGTCAATCATCGAGAACTCCTACCTGCTTGCCTATCACGATGAACTGACGGCGTTGCCTTCGCGCCGCGCCTTTAATGATGCGCTTCTGCGATTGCAGCATCCCTATTCGATCGCCGTGGTCGACATTGACCACTTCAAGCGCTTCAACGACACCTACGGTCACGACACCGGTGACCAGGTTCTGCAGTTAGTCGCGGTGAGCCTGTCGCGCGTAACTGGTGGAGGCCAGGCATACCGTTGCGGCGGAGAAGAGTTCAACATTTTGTTTCCGGGGAAAACCACTTCCGAGATGGTGGATCATCTCGAGCAGTTACGGGTCGCGATTGCGTCCTCGGAGTTCCGCCTGCGCAGTGGAGACCGGCGCCAGGCTCCGCGGGGACCGGATCGCCGCAACGAGCGAGCTCGCGGGCGGAAGCGCGCCGGACAGGCGATTCGAGAACTCGTGCAGGAAAAATCTCCGGCCCCGCTTTCGGTGACGGTCAGCATCGGGGTGGCAACCTCTGCCAGGGAAAAGTCGCAACCGGAGCTTGTGCTGCAGGCAGCCGACAAGGCGCTCTACCGCGCCAAAGACAACGGGCGCAACCGAATCGAGACGGCTGGTTCGGTCCGACGGAAGACTCGGGTCAAAGCGGCTGGAATAGCCTGAGGGTTCGACCGGTCGGGACGAATCCGAATTCGGAGAAAAGAGACCTAACGATAAAGCTGAAAGCAAACCGGAGCTTTGCTTGCGCTCGTCCCGGACCGTCAACCGTAGGACGGGAAGTATGACGGCCCGGTTCCGAACGCTTTCGCAAGCACCGCTAGCCGTGCGGTCAGCCGGCGGTCGAAGGCAGGATGGGACTTTTCCGTCCGGTGCCCGCGCAAGCGGGACACTTCAAGCGGATGAATGCTACGCCGTCGGACTTGCCGTTCATGTCCACCGGCTTCGCAACATATCCACTACCGCCGCAATTCGGGCAGTCGTCCGGAGCCACTCCTCTCCCCCCTCAATGTTGAGAGCATTGTCCACGATGCGAGCGCGAAATTCTCGGCAGAATGTTTTGCGTTACGAATCACGAACAAAGATTGGATAGAGCGCAAAACCCTCAGTCGCCCACCTCAATTGATGTAGGTCAGAGTCGAGGATCAAGCCTCGAAAGGTCCGGCGCTAACTTCGACTGCCAGGAAGGGAATTAAACGAAGCGCGCCGCCGACTCCGGATGTACAATTCCTCATCTTTCAGTGGCTGGCTCGGTGGCTGTCCTGAGCTCTGGCAATTACAACTTTCCCTCGTTCCGAAAAGGAGTTCATCATGATTCTGGGCATGACGACCTCGACGTTTACGTTGCTTCACGTGTTGCTGAGCCTGGCGGGTATCGCTTCCGGGTTCATCGTGGTTTACGGACTGCTGACCGGAAAACGGCTCGACGGCTGGACCGCGATTTTTCTCGCGACCACCGTCCTGACCAGCCTGACCGGATACCTGTTCCCGGTTGAGCACATTCTGCCCTCTCACATCGTCGGCGCTATTTCACTGGTCGTGCTGGCAGCTGCGATTGTCGCGCGCTATGCGTTTCATCTGGCGCACGCCTGGCGATGGATCTATGTGGTCTGTGCCGTCGTGGCTCTTTACTTAAACTCCTTCGTAGCGGTGGTGCAGTCCTTCCTGAAAGTGCCGGCTCTGAAGGCGCTGGCACCCACCCAGAAAGAGCCGCCATTCCTGGTCGCTCAACTCGCGCTCATGGCCCTCTTCATTGTGATCGGAATTTTTGCGGTGAAGAAGTTCCACGTTGGCGGAGTCGCTGCCGCGTCACCCTCGAATAGGAATTACAAAAGCGATACCGCTGCCTGAAGTCGCCTATCACGGTTCGCCGCACTTTCCGACCGTGTGGGAGCAGCACCAGGATGTGTTTTGTGAAGTTGCCGCATGGCTGGCGCGCTACAACCCTTAAACATTGCGGGATGATAACGCTGGATGATCAGGGATTTGTCAGCCGCCTTCGCTCCGTCGCGCTGAGATGGTGGCCAGAACGGGGACGACGAGCGGACGTTGTCATCCGATCCTAGGAGCGATCTCACGAGCCGGCACTCGGTTATAGAAATTTCAAGGTGATGGTCGCGTCCTAAACGACGACTTAAATCTGCCAGGCTCGGACCGAATGGGAACTTCCCCAACATGGGAAGCTCCGACCCACAAGTAACGAGCTCTCCTACCGAAGTGGATAGATTCTATTCGGCTTCTTCTAATAGCCTTAATGGAGCAAGAAGGCGTCTCGAACCTCATGATTGACCATGTTGCATAACCCCGCGCTGGGCGAAGCCGCGGAAGTTTCCATGTCGGACTCCGAAACCCGCCGATTCAAGCTGCTGCGAAGATATTGTGAAGGGTCCGCCATTGCCGTCACAGCGATGGCGTGCGTGGTTCTGTATGGCTGGGCCTTTAGGGTGGAGCGTCTTATGTCTGTTTTCCCCGGCCTCGTCACCATGAAGGTAAATACGGCGCTGGGCCTGGGATTCTCCGGGATATCGGCGTGGTTACAGCTGCCCGGCAAATTTCTCCCGAGAACAAGAAGCAGTGCTCGTTTCTTCGCTCTGTTGGTTGTACTGATTGGCGCGGCCACGCTCGTTGAATACGCATTTGGTGCGAATCTTGGAATCGACCAACTGCTGTTTAGTGACCCAAAGGGATCAGTCGGGACGTCGTCGCCCGGACGTCCTGCGCCCATGACTGCAACCGCATTTATCGCCATCGGACTGGCGCTGGTGCTTTTAGACGAAAAGACGAAGCGAGGTAGCGGGTCGGCGCAGATGCTGAGTTTGGGGTCCGGGCTGATCGGGATGATGGCCATCATCGGTTACATTTATCACGCCAGTGTCGTATCCAAGATCTTTCTCTACACCAAGGTTGCGCTGCATACGGCGATTGGCTTGTTTCTGGTGAGCAGTGCGGTTTTCTTCGCCCGGCCCCGCGCCGGGCTAGCCGGCGACCTGACCGGCGAAGGTGCGGGAAGCATGGTGGCGCGTCGATTCCTACCCGCAATCTTCTTGATCCCTATTCTTCTGGGCTGGATTTGCCTGCGTGGGGAAATCGCAGGAATGTATGGCATGGAACTGGGCCTGGCACTGCAAGCTAGCGTCAACATCGTCGTCTTCGCGTCTTTGGTTTGGTGGAACGCCCGGCGATTGAATAAAGAGTATGACCAGCGCAGCCAGGCAGAGGTAGAAATTCGCGAACTCAACGCTGCGCTGGAAGGGCGGGTTGCCGAACGAACCAGGAGCCTCGAGTTGCTCTCTGAGCGGCTGTCGTTAGCCTCTGCGATTGCGAGGGTTGGGGTGTGGGAATGGGAACTGGCCAACAACATGTCGATCTGGGACGCCACGATGTTTGAGATTTATGGCTTTCCGCCGGTGGTTCCGGTGCCGTACGAAAAATGGTCGGCAGCAGTACTGCCCGAGGATCTGCCTGGAGCGGAAGAGAACCTGCAAAAAACCATCGAGAAAAAGGGTCATGGATCCGCGGAATTCCGTATCTTTCTGCCGGATGGCTCCGTGAGAAATATTTCTGTGATTCAGAAAGCAGTTCTCGACGATCAGGCGGAGGTAATTCGGCTGATCGGTGTCAACATGGACATCACGGAACGCAAGCGGGCTGAGGAGGCTTTGGAACAGGGTGCCAAAGATCAGATTCGCTTCAAAGATGAGTTTCTTTCGCATGTCTCGCATGAGCTGCGCTCGCCACTTACCGCCATCAAGCAATTTACGACGATTCTGCTGGGAGGATTGGCGGGCGAACTGAATAAAGAGCAGCGCGAGTACCAGCAGATCGTCCTCAAGAACATTCGACAGCTGCAATCGATGATTGACGACTTACTGGACGTCACGCGAGCGGAGGCTGGGAAACTCAGCGTAGACCCTGAAAGCATTTCGGCTTGGGATGCGGTGACGGACAGCTTAAATACGCTCCGGGTAAGCTCCGAAGCCAAAGGGGTCAGTCTTGTCTCCGATCTGCCGCCCGCCCTGCCTCCGGTTCATGCGGACCAGACACGATTGCGTCAGATCCTGATCATCCTTCTGGATAACGCCATCAAGTTCACCCCCAAGGGCGGGACGGTGAGAATTCGGGCGAAGCTCCAGGAGCGGGATCCCGGGTTCGTGGTTCTCGAAGTCTCCGACACCGGATGCGGCATGAACGCGGAAGCCAGCGAGCGAGTTTTCGAACGCCTCTACCAGGTCGAGCAGCCGAGCCAAGCCAGCCGCGAGGGTCTGGGACTCGGCTTATTCATCTGCAAAGAGCTGGTGACGCGACAAGGAGGAAAGATCTGGGTAGAGAGCCAGCCGCAGGAGGGCAGCACCTTTTCTTTCACACTGCCGGTGTTCTCTCTGAACAATGTAATCGCCCCGCTTCTCAAGGACGACCGGTGGCCGGCAGAATCGGTGGCTCTGGTGATGGCGGAGATTTGCTTTGGGGCAGGCGGGAGTTTGGATTCTCAACAGGAGTGGCGCCGCGAAGTCCGAGACCTGGTGCAACGTTGTCTGCTGCCCAATCTGGATGTGCTTTTGCCGAAAATGAGTTACGGCGCGGATGGAGAACGCTTCTTTGTCGCGGCCTTTGCCGACGAAACAGGGGCGTCGGTGCTTGCCAAAAGGATTCGCGACCAATTCGAGTGCCTTCCCCGGCTGAAGCGAAACGACCTGACCCTTTCGGTCACCTACACGATGCTGAAAACGTTTCCTTTGGAGGGAGGCTCGTCCCTCGAAAACATGGTGACAACGATGGCGGCGAGTCTCGAAGAGTCGATCAAGTCTCAAGTCTTATCGGAGGGTATTTATCATGAGTAAAAAGAAGATTCTCATCATTGAGGACGACGCCGACGTGCGTCTCGGATATAACGTTCTGCTGCGGGCCAATCACTACGATACATTCTTCGCCGCCGATGCCATGTGCGCGATCACCGAAGCGCGTAAGTGCCTGCCCGACGTGATTGTGCTGGATCTTGGTTTGCCTGCCGGAGACGGATTCGTGGTCTTGGATAGATTGCGGGCCAACATGCAACTCTCAATGATCCCCGTGATCGTTGTTTCCGGACGGGACCTTCCGGTAAACAAAGAACGCGCGCTACTGCTTGGGGCCAAGGCGTTTGTGCAGAAACCATGGAATGACAATGAACTGTTGGCGCTGATCGGCAAGTTGGCCGGCCAGCCCGATTTATTGATGTCTCAGTCGAAATAAGATCAGGGTTTTTTCGGGCGCCTACGCATCGTCGGCTGAGTCCAAAGCACGAGGCATGCATCTACCTACGCATGGCAAGTTCGACGGAATTCAACCTGCCCGAGGCTGTCGCAATTCTCAGCCGCACCCCAGCGTTCCTGAATGCAATGTTGCGCGGACTGCCTGACATCTGGGTGCGCAGCAACGAAGGCCGCAGCAACGAAGGCCGGAGCAACGAAGGCCGCAGTAACGAAGGGCGCAACGAGCAAGGAAAAGATAGCTGGAGCGCATTCGATATTGTCGGCCACTTGATCGTGGGCGAACGCACCGACTGGATGCCGCGAGTGCGGATCATCCTCGAGAACGGCGAAGCCCGGCCCTTTGATCCCTTCAACCGCTTTGCTCAGGTGAAAGAGAGTCAAGGCAAGTCTCTCGAACAACTCCTCGACGAATTTGCCAGCCTGCGAACAGAGAATCTAGCGGCGTTGCAGGCTCTAGACCTCGCGCCCAAAGATTTGATCCGGCGCGGAAAGCATCCCGCGCTGGGACTGGTAACGCTGCAGGAACTTCTGGCGACGTGGACGGTTCACGATCTCACTCATCTGCATCAACTCTCCCGCGTGATGGCCCACCAGTATCGTGAGGCAGTCGGCCCATGGGGCGCTTACTTAGGCGTGCTGCACTGTGCGGGCCACAGTGCATAAGAACGCGACGCCGTTGCCGGCGGGGGCTTAACGACTGGGTTTAAGGATTAGGTCCAATGATTAGGTCCAACGACTGAACGGAGACGACATGGAGGGGCGCGGAGTGTTGGGCTGGCGCTTCAAGCGCCGAACGCCGTTGTGGTTCAAGCTGATCGTGGGACTGCTCATGGCCGATGCCACACTTCATTTTGGTTTGCTGTTCACCGTTTCGAGCTGGGCGCAAAAGGTGCCGGATGCCATCCACTCTCATCGCGTGCCTTTCCGCGATGGCGTCATCTATTTTGTTCAGCCATCGCTGGGTTGGTATCTGGATGAGAAGTGGATCGCGGTTGGACTGCTGGCGCTGCTGATTCTATTGCTTGTGCTGAAGCGCGGGCAGCTTGAGCGTGATGTTCAGAGCTAGGAATCTCAAGTATTCACCACCGGGCAACGGGCCCAGTGTCCGGCCGCGACTTCGATCAGCGGCGGAAATTCGCGGGCGCACTCCGCAATGCGAAACTCGCAGCGAGGTTCGAAGCCGCAGCCTGGTGGCATGGCTTGCAGTGCCGGAACGGTGCCCTCAATCGTTTGCAGCGGGCGCGTGCGGTCGGTTTTCAAATCGGGCACGGCGTGCAGCAGGCCGCGCGTGTAAGGATGCGCCGGGGCCTGGAAAATATCGCGCCTCGCGCCGAGTTCCACGACACTTCCCGCGTACATCACGGCAACGCGATCGGCGACCTGTGAAACTACCGCCAGGTCGTGGGAAATGAAAAGCATGGCGAGTCCGAATTTCGTACGCAAGTCGGCGAGCAACTCGAGAATCTGCGCCTGGATGGTGACGTCGAGCGCCGTGGTGGGTTCGTCGGCGATCAGCAACTGCGGCCGATTGACGCTGGCCATGGCGATCATGATCCGCTGGCGCATCCCCCCGGAAAGTTGATGAGGATAGTCGCGAGCGCGGCGCGCCGGTTCGGGGATGGCAACGTCGTTCATGGCGTCAACGGCGCGCTGCCAGGCTTCCTTCTTTGAGATAGCGTGGTGCGCAGTGACGGCTTCGGCGATTTGCTCTCCGACCCGCATGACCGGGTTGAGCGCAGTCATCGGCTCCTGAAAAATCATAGCGATGCGCGAGCCGCGCAACTGGCGCATGGAATCATTATCAAGCGCAGGCAAATTCCTCTGTGCAGCACCGTTTTCCGTGAAGATGATCTCGCCCGAGACCCGTGCCTGCGGCGGCAGCAGCCGCATGATAGCCAAAGAAGTGATCGATTTGCCCGACCCGGATTCGCCAACCAAGCCGAGAACCTCGCCGGGTGCGATGGAGAAACTCAAGTCGCGCACAGCCAGTAAGGTTTGTGTGGTGACAGCCCCCGGCCGTCCCGTTGCCTGCAGGGCAACGGGTTTTGCTGGTGCGGGAAATTCGATGCTCAATCGGCGGACTTCGAGCAGGGGTTGCACGCGCTTATGGTAGCAGTGCGAGCAAAAAACCGCCGCTTCGGCGAGAATGCGGAGAAACTCAAGAATCTTGTCATTCCGACCGAAGCCGGAGCGCAAGCGACGGCGTAGTGGAGGAACCTGCTATTCGCTGGAGATAACGACGAGGTCGCTCAGCGCCGAATCTCACTGTCCCAGGATCAGCGGCAATCCGTTCTTGTTATTGCCGATTACAACCACCTTGGAGTTGGGACTCTTGGCCAGATTTTCCGTGGCCTCGATTCCCTTCCACTCCAGCAGAGATGGAGTGATGCCCTGCGCGACAATCTGCTGAAAGTCGCGCACGCCGGCGGCTTCGATGCGTTTGCGCTGCGCTTCCTGAGTTTCTTTTTGCAGACGGAAATTCATGGCCAGAGATTCCTGTTCGGCCTGCTGCTTGGCTTCAATCGCAGCTTTCAAGGTCGCGGGCAGTTGGATGTCGCGCAGCAGAACGTTTTCTACTGCGATGCCGCGTTTGTTGAGTTCGGCCGTGATTTGGTCCGTAATTTGTTTTGCCACCATTTCTCGTTCACCGGTGTATAGGGCATTCGCGGTGTGCGACGCGGTAGCCTCGCGAATGGCGGAGCGCAGCGTGGGCTCAACCACAACGTTCTCGTAGTCGGCTCCGATGTGCTGAAAAACATCGGCCGCGCGATCAGGGTTGAGATGGTAGATGAGCGAAGTGTCCAGGCTCATCATCAGGCCTTCGCTGGATGGGACGCTGGCCGATTCTTTTATGGTTTGCGTTTGAATCGACATTTCATTATTTGTCTTCAGCGGATTGATGAGGTGCATGCCCTCACCCAGAGTCTCGCCTGTCACTTTGCCAAAGAGCGTAAGCACGCCCACATGGCCCGTACCTACACGCGTGACTGCGCTGAATAGCAGGATGATGAGCAGGAACACACCGATCCCCAGGCCGATCAGGCGAAGAAAGTTGCTGCCGTGGCCGCCGCCCCCATCAATGATTCTGCTCCGAGCTGGATCAAAGATCGTCATCGCAATTCTCCTGGAAAGATTCTAGGGCGGGTCGCGGCGCGCGATAAGTGCCTTGCGAGGAGCGGGGAATTCGACTCCTACATTCGAATACGCCCATGGATCGCCACGACCTCATAGGGAGCGGGACGCGGCAACGCCCCTAGAAGAAGGCGTCCGGGGCTCCACAGGACCGCCCGCGCTGAATCTTGCCCTGCCCCCACCGCATCTCTTACAGTACCTCTATGAGCAAAATTCACATTCCTACTCCTTTGCGGCAATATGTGGGCAAGCAGGCTTCGGTGGAAGTGCACGGCGCCACGGTCGGCGAGGCCATGAATTCGCTGGTGGCGCAGCATCCCGAACTGCGGAAACATCTTTATACCGAGGAAGGCAAACTGCGGGCGTTTGTGAATGTCTACGTCAACGACGAAGACATCCGCTACCTGCTCAAAGAAGCGACCGCGCTGCAGGATGGTGATAGCATTTCGATTGTGCCTTCCATCGCCGGAGGCGCAGGCAGTGCCCCGTCTTCATGTCATCCCGAGCAAAGCGAGGGACCTAGGTGTCTGCTTGAAGCCGCTCGCTGAGTGATGGCGCAAAGAGAAACCCAGATCCCTGGCTTCGTTCGGGATGACAAGCTTTTTTCGCCGACCGGCATCCTGATCCCCTGATTCGAAAGCTGGTTCGTTTAATATCCAACGAGGAAATTATGGCAACGATAACGACCACAGAAATTCCAGTCACGCTCAACAAAGACGAAATCCTGCGCTACTCACGCCACCTGATCATGCCCGAGGTCGGCATGGAGGGCCAGCAGAAGCTGAAAGCCGCGCGTGTGCTCTGCATCGGCACCGGGGGCCTGGGATCGCCGCTGGCGCTCTATCTCGCAGCGGCCGGCGTGGGCACGCTCGGCCTGGTTGATTTCGATGTGGTCGACTATACGAATCTGCAGCGACAGATTATTCACTCCACCGCCGACGTGGGCCGCAAGAAGCTTGACTCTGCCGCCGACAAACTGAAGGGGATCAATCCTTTTCTGAATCTGCGAACCTTCGACACAATGTTGAACAGTTCGAACGCGATGGAATTATTTCGCGACTTCGACATCATCGCCGACGGCACCGACAACTTTCCCACGCGCTATCTCGTCAACGACGCCTGCGTGCTAAGCGGCAAGCCGAACGTCTACGGATCGATCTTCCGCTTCGAGGGCCAAGCCAGCGTGTTCGCCACCAAAGACGGACCGTGCTATCGCTGCCTCTATCCCGAGCCGCCACCACCGGGCCTGGTTCCTTCCTGCGCCGAGGGCGGCGTGCTCGGAATTCTTCCCGGCCTGGTGGGCGTAATGCAGGCCACCGAAGTCATCAAATTGATTCTCGGCATCGGCGATCCACTGATTGGGCGCTTGCTGCTGATTGACGCGCTGGGCATGAAGTTTCGCGAACTCAAGCTGCGCAAGAACCCGGATTGCCCGGTCTGCGGCACCCATCCCACCGTCACGAAGCTGATAGACTACAACGAGTTTTGCGGCATTCGTGGGGAGGAAAAATCGGTGAGCAGCGGAGTTCCGGAAATTCAGGTGGAAGAATTGAAGCGGCGGTTGGACGCGAAAGACGATGTGTTCGTGCTCGATGTGCGTGAGCCCCACGAATACCAGATCTGCAACATCGGCGGATATCTGATCCCGCTGAACGATCTGCCGAAGCGCGTCAACGAGCTCGACTCCAGCCGCGAGATGGTCGTCCACTGCAAGATGGGCGGACGCAGCGCCAAGGCGGTCGCATTCCTGCAGCAGGCGGGGTTCACCAAAGTCCACAACCTGGCTGGTGGGATTACGGCGTGGTCGGAGCGCGTGGATCCGAAGGTGCCGAAGTACTAGAACAGTTGCCGCACTTGATTGCTAGTCGAAAGGGAGCGCTTGCGCGCTCCCTTATTGTTTTGCAAGTACTGCCTGCAGGTCCGCGTTTGTAAATACGCTGCGAGCTGCTTGCTCGACTTACTTGCTCGACCCGGACTGCATTCCATCGCTCATCTCGCCGATTTCGAGTGCGTATTTCTTGCCTTCGAAGCGAGCTCCGGTTAAGGTGCTGGTTCCGTCATCGTTGCGCTTCACCACCGCCGCACTGTTAGCCGAAGGAGAGCCCATATCCACAACTTTCCCCGGCACTTTCGCAACCACAGTCTTGCCTTTTAGGATGCTCACTTCCACGTTGGGGCCGCTGCCGTCCCATTGAAGTTTGTAGTCGCCGGGCTTGAGTTTCGCTCCGTTGATGCTCGTCGGATTGCTCAATACCAGGTTGGCCTTGGTGGCCGCGAACGCGCTCGAGGCCAGCAGCACAGCCAACCCCATGACCAGACTTTTTGAAACTGTCGCGAACTTCATAAGCTGCTCCTTTTTCTTTCCCAAACTAAAGTCGGGAATTGGTTGAGGCGGCCCGGCTCGCGACCAACACGAGAAAACAGTTGTGTTTTCCCACGAATCGCATAGAATGCTGCCGCCGGGGTTCAGCAGACTTGCTCAGCAGAAATGCTGAACAAAAATGCCGAGCAGACAAAGTCGTGGCCCACAAGTCACAAGCTTGTTCTGCCGTCCTGGGGGTTTTCTCATCTGGGCCGCCAAACCGAGTGTGAGAGAATCCCCAAACCCCGCAATAATTTCGCTTCGACGGTAGCCAGCGTCACCTCTGCGCTGGCCTGTTACTCATCCGCCAGTTACTCATCCGCCTGTTACTCACTCTGACAGTTACGCATTCCCTTCCGTCAAAGTTCCATTCAATTGTGATCGTGCCGTTGTTTCTTGGACGCACTCTCTTGGACGTTGGACGCAAGCTTCCGATAGCAGTAATGTCGCGAATTCATGACGAATTCACCACCAATTCATATTGCGCAACAGGATGTAGAAGGGGCACAGCAGGCGGCTGTTTTGTGAGAGCGCCTTCATGTGGCGCGGGCACTCTTGCCCGCGAACGCCGCCAGAGAATCGATCGCCGAATATTGTCGAATTGCGACGTTAAGTTCGTTTTCCCATCAGGACGAAGCGAAACCTTCGGCTTGTTCGTAGCTAGAATCTCGTAGCTAAATTCTCGCAGTCAGATTCTCGTGATTAGATTCTGCGGGCAAGAGTGCCCGCGCCACGCGCATCAGTCCGCGTCTCCGTGCTGCCGCTCGACCGACCAGATCTTCGCTGCGTCCGTCTCGAACGGGTACACATGCACCATCCAGTTGAAGACCACGGGGATGAAGGTGCCGCCGGCCGCGTCGCAGGCTTCCTGCGTGCTGATGGATCCGCGCATGCCAAACTGCGGGTGTGCCGAAAACCCTTCCCCTCGCTTGTCCGCGGGAGCCCGGCAGAAATTTACGTGCTCGTGCCACTGGGCCACGCTGAGCGGGACGCGTTCGTCGAGTTGATCTTCCGTAAGACGCTTGGGCGCGGTATACATCACGCCGATTAGCTTGTAGTCGTCGCCATGTTTTTCGTAGAGCAGCGACGTGGGGTGTTCGGGATTGAAATGAAAGGCCGCTTCCATGCCGTAGCCGTAGTTGGTGAAGTGGTACATCTTCTGCGGAACATTAGGAAAGAAGATCTTGAAGCCGTCGGCCAGAGCGGCGTGGTAATCCATATATCTCTGTGAGGCTTTGCGCGCTGCCTCGACAATTTGTTGCGCGCGCGCCGCGTCGCCCGGCCTCGGCGGGCGCAGAGCCGTCATCTTCATATGCGGGCCCATATCCATGTGGCCCTCCATCGAATTCATGACGTGCGCGCTGGCGTCGTTCTCGGCATCCTTGTCATTGCCGGACGCGCTGCCCATGTTCATGCCTTTCATGTTCGACATGTCATGGCCGGACATGTCCATGCCAGGCATCGACTGTTGGCTGCCGGATTGCGCGGCGCTCGGCGAAGTGCTCGACGCCTGTCCCCAGGCCACGCTGCACAGGATGCCGCAAGCCATTACGGCGATGACGCTCACGCTTCGATTGCACATAGCTAGTCCCCCCGCGACGAACTAAAATCTCATTTGATACTAACCCTGCCGCAGCACCGATGTTTCTGCAAGAAATCTCCGGTTACCTGCGATTACAGAGGTAATCGGCGGTTGGCGGCCTGCCGCGATTTCTGATACACCTGACTGCTTGACCCTCGAATTCGCCATCCTCCTTTTTCTTGCCGGAATACTCGGCGGAGCCCTGAATTCCGTCGCCGGAGGCGGCAGCTTCATTGCGTTCCCGGCGCTGCTGTTCACCGGCGTGCCTCCGATTCCCGCCAATGCCACGAATACCATCGCGCTCTGGACCGCAGCCGCGGCCAGCGGAGGCGCGTACCGCAAGCAGCTGGACGTTCCGCGCCGCGTGATGATTCCGTTGCTGGCCGCGAGTTTGATCGGCGGATTGATTGGCGCTCTTCTTCTGTTGAAGACTCCGGCGCAGACCTTCATGCGCGTGCTTCCGTGGTTAACCCTGGGAGCGACTTTGCTGTTTGCCTTCGGCAAGAAACTTGCCGGCGGACGGCGTTCAGTCATTGAGCACGAAACGTCCACCGCAGCGCTCGCGGCCACAACTCTGTTTCAGTTGTGTGTCGCCGTTTATGGCGGCTACTTCGGTGGAGGCATGGGCATTGTGATGCTCGCCATGCTGGCCGTGCTGGGCATGACCGACATTCACGCCATGAATGCCCTGAAGAGCGTGTTGGGCTTTGTGATCAACGGCGTCGCAGTGGTCACTTTCATTGTGGCGGGCGCGGTGTATTGGAAGCACGGCATCGTAATGATCGTCGGCGGCATCGTCGGCGGATACCTCGGCGCGCACTACGCGCTGAAGATTCCGCCAGTCTGGATACGAGTGTTTGTGGTGCTGGTGGGCGCGGGCATGACAGTATATTTCTTCTGGAAGTCGTACTGAATATTCGACGATACACTTCTCGTTGTCATCCCGAGCAAAGCGAGGGACCTGGGTTTTTGCTCGGAGCGCCTGAGAAGTGGTTGCGGAGCAGAAACCCAGGTCCCTCGCTTTGCTCGGGATGACAAGACGAGTAGTCTTACTGAATCGGCTCGGAAACGTGTTCGTGCACGATGAGCCACTTGCCGTCGATGTTCTCGAAGATCACCGTCCAGCGGAAATTGCCCATCTCGACTTTCCCTGATTTCGTGGTCATCTGCTCAGCGATGGTGGCCGTGGCCCACACCAAATCTCCGTGCGGATGGATGGCCAGGTCATCGTTGACTGTGAACTTCGCGCTCTTATAGGCGGCGATCAGTCCCTGGGCGCCTTTCGCGTATTCGTCCCAACTGCCGTATTTCAGCGGTGCGATGTCGAAGAAGACATGCGGGCCGGTGGCGTAATACTGGGCAGTGTTGGCGGGATCAAGGGTAGACCAGCCGTCCCATATCTTCTGCATGAAGGCTTTATCGGGAGCGGAGCCGGCGGACTTCGTCATAGTTGATTTCTTCGCTTGAGCGAAGCCGGATAAGGTGAGGGCGAGCAGGCATAACGAAACGGTAAGAAAGCGCTTCAGCATTGGTGGTTCCTCCGAAGATTCGGCGAGATTCTCGCATAGGAACGTGGAAACAACAAACTCGACGGGAGGACTCTAGTCTCCACATGCGCCGACTAACTATGCGAAAACATTCACGTATGCCATCATTGAAGCCAAAAGGAACTGAAAAAGTGGAACCCTCTGCGATTGGGTTTGTTCGGAGCGGCTGTACTTGTTGGCGGCTTCGGCTGGATTGGGGCTTGGATGCATTTCCATTCGTTTGATTCCTATCCCCTGTCAGATGGCCCATCTCTCCCTATCTGGCCCCGTTTGGTCTTTTTCTGTGGTTTGGCACTGGTCCTAAGTTCGCTGGTATGGGCATTGGTGCGATGGATGAACCACAAGACACCAGGTTCGCGCACTAACTAATAGTTCCCTTGCCTTCGTGTTTGACCGATTTCCACAGCGCACGATAGAATAGTTGAGTTTGCCTGTACTGGCCGACCCGTTCTGGGGACGCCTGCCCTGGCTGCTAACGCGCCGGAGCGGAAAACACAGCAAGCACAGGAAGTCAGCAGGCCCATGATTGCGCTCGTGTGCGCTCTGGGGTTCCGTATCAGGGATCCGTATAAGGGATCCGTTTCAAGTTTGAACTTACGGGCTGAATTTCAACGACATTTGACGGAGGCAGACGTATGCACGCGGTTATCCGCGCCGGTGGAAAGCAGTACCGGGTGGCGCCCGGCGATGTAGTTCGAGTGGAAAAACTTGTCCCCGGCACCGACGGACTGGTCGAGTTTCCGGTGGTCGCCGTATTCAACGAAGGCCAGGTGGGCAAGCAGGGGGACGGGCGCGTGGTCGGCCAGGTTGTCGAACAAGGCCGCGGCGCGAAGATCCTGGTGTTCCATTACAAGCGCAAGAAACAGTACAAGAAACTGCGCGGACACCGGCAGTCGTACACGGCCGTGCGCATCTCTGAAATCGCGTTTGGCGGGCAGAGCTTCAAGGCCCCTGAACTGCCCAAGAAGGAAGCGAAGCCGAAGAAGGTGAAGGCGGCCGAGGCTGAGTCCGAGGCACCGGCAGAAGCGACGCCGCATAAGAGTTCAGCCAAGAAGAAGGCTGCGCCAAAGAAGGCCGCGAAGAAATCGGGTTCGAAGAAGTAAACCTGGACGGACGAATGCGTCCGTCCCTACACGAGCTTACCGACAACCGACAACTGGCAACTAGCCACTGACAACTGGATTCCTATGGCACATAAAAAAGGGCAAGGCACTTCACGAAACGGCCGCGATTCGAACGCGCAGCGGCTTGGATTCAAAGCATTCGGCGGGCAGATCGTGCCCGGCGGCACCATCATTGTCCGGCAACGCGGTACACCGGTAAAGCCGGGGCTGAATGTGGGCCGCGGCAAAGACGACACTCTCTTCGCCAAGATCACCGGCCGCATCAAGTTCCTCAACAAGGGGCAGATGGGCAAGTTCGTGATGGTTGAACCGATCGAGATAGTCGAGTAGAGGTTCCGCTGTCGGAAGGTTCGCGGCGCAGGAACGCCCGCGTCACACCAGCCTCGCCTTCGGGACGAGGCTTTTTACTTGCAGTCGTTGGTCGTTGGTCGTTGGCCATTGGTCGTTGGCAAACCCAAGGAACCCGCGCGCGATCTGGCGACCCGCGACAACGACGAGCTGCGAACGACCAACGACGGACGACCAACGACGGACGACCAACGACCGATTTCTCCATGTTCATCGATGAGGCAAAAATTCGGGTCAAGGCGGGCGACGGCGGCAACGGCTGCATGGCCTTCCGGCGGGAGAAGTTCGTCCCCCGCGGCGGTCCCTCGGGCGGCGACGGTGGCAAGGGCGGCGACATCGTCATGGAATCCAGCGAGCGCCACAACACGCTGGTGCACTTCCGTTTCAATCCCGAGCACACCGCGCAACGCGGACGCCACGGCGAAGGTTCGAACAAGACCGGTCACGACGGCACCGGCATAACTCTGAAAGTTCCGGTCGGCACGATCGTCTACGACGACGAGACCGGCGACAAGCTTTTCGAGTTCTCGAAGCCCGACCAGAGCTTCGTGATCGCGCACGGCGGGCGCGGCGGGCGCGGCAACGCGCGCTTTGCCACCTCGGTGCATCAGGCGCCGCGCGAGCATGAAGCGGGACGCGAGGGCGAGGAACATACTTACCGCCTGGAACTGAAGTTGCTCGCCGATGTGGGCCTCGTGGGATATCCGAACGTGGGTAAGTCGACGCTGATCTCGCGCATTTCAGCGGCGCGGCCGAAGATTGCAGATTATCCCTTCACCACGCTGCAACCGAATCTCGGTGTGGTCGCGGTGGGCGACGCGAAGAGCGAAGTCAGCTTTGTGGTCGCGGACATTCCCGGCTTGATCGAAGGCGCGCATGAGGGCGCCGGACTCGGCACGCAATTCCTCCGGCACATCGAACGCACGCGGCTTCTCGTACATCTGGTTGACGTTTCGGATTCGAGCGGCCGCCCGGATGTCGTGAAGGACGTCGAAGTGATTCTCGGCGAACTCAGCAGCTTCGGAGCGCATCTCGACGAGAAGCCGATGATCATGGCCGCCTCGAAAATCGATGCCGTCAACAAAGACAAACTCGCCGCGCTCAAACGCTACTGCAAGAAACACAAGCTGAAGCTCTATGAAATCTCCGCAGTGACGGGCAAAGGGATTGAGGAGCTGAAGTACGCGATGGCAGAAGAAGTACAGAAGTTCCGCGAGCGGGAACTCAGCGAAGCGGTTGAGGAAAAGCCGTAGGCGACCAACGATCTAAGCGGATACCCCGTTTCACGCGTCCTTCGCTATAGGCACGAATTGAAGAGCCGGGAGGGTGCGACTTCAGTCGCGCCGCCAAACAGCAATATCCCCACCTTTAGCCGCTGAGGGATGAGCGGTGCATGATCGCTAAGAGCGCGGTGAAAACCGGCGCCGCCAGCCTCATCGTTTCCCACCCTAGCCGCAAAAGGCGCGGCTAGGATGGGGCACCCGCTTTCGTGGTTTTTCCACAGACTTCCACAGCAATAAACCTCAATCCTGTGACGAACAACCTTGACCGAGAATACGAAAAGCTCACAATGATTTCATGCGCCAGAAATCTCGCAACTCGACGGGCAGCGGAAATCCACCGATAACTCCTTACCCCGCAATATTTTACGTGCAAGTCATTTCGGCTCAAGATTTTGCCGGGAATGCCGTCGATACGATTCGCCTAACGCCAATGAAATGAGGATTTTGCAAACCCGTAAGAAAAAAAATCGAGGGCGCCCTGGCTTATGCCCTCGGCAGCGGCCCGTGCTGGAAGTGGTATTGAAGAATGCGCGCAGCTAAGGCGGGGCTCAAGCCGTTTCCCACGTGCTCGACGGTGCGGACGACTTCTCCGCGGCAGACTACTTCTGTCTCCGACAGGCCCGCGATCTCCTGCGGGAGCACGAGGTTGATTTCCAGCTGCGAGCTGGGCTGCAGGAGTTCGTCGGCCTGGAAGAGCATGCCGGAGCGGCTGATATTTTCAGTCGTGCCTTCGTGCCAGGCGTTTTCGCCGAGCCGGCGATAGCGCAGCGGCAGGTGAAGCTGGAATCGTTGCGCGCGCGTGGGCGGGATTTCACGGGCGCGCACGGGACGTGCCATAGCCGATTGTGTGGATATTGTTGCGGACATGTCGACCTCCAGGGAGTTGGGAGTGGCGTCGAGCACTTCGCGGACCTTGCTTTTGAGGTCGCGAAGGTTGAAGGGCTTCTGGAGGAGGCGGATGCCGGCGTCCAGCATGCCGTTGTGTCCGATTACGTTTTCGGTGTAGCCGGACATGTAGAGGATTTTCACGTTGGGGCGAATCTCGGCAATGCGCTGGGCCAGTTCGCGGCCATTCATGCCGGGCATGATGACGTCAGTGAGCAGCAAGTGGATGACTTTTTCGTGGGCTACGGCAATCTGCATGGCGACCGCGCCGTCGGCGGCTTCGATCACTTTGTAGCCCTGCTTTTCCAGATACTGGCGCGCGAGGTAGCGCAGATTGGCCTCGTCTTCGACCAGCAGGATGGTCTCGGTGCCGGGCTCGACATTATTATTATTGCGGACCTCGTTATTGCGACCCTCGCTATCGAGAACGCCGGAGGCGGCGACTTGCGCTGCGGTTTCGCCGGTCGAAGCCACGCGTGGCAAGTAGATCTTGAACGTGGTTCCCCGCCCGACCTCGCTGTAAACCCAGATGTATCCGCCGCTCTGCTTGATGATGCCGTAGACGGTGGACAGGCCGAGGCCGGTGCCTTTCGTTCCTTTGGTGGTGAAGAACGGTTCGAAGATGTGCGACTGCGTGTCGGAGTCCATGCCGGCGCCGGTGTCGCTGATGGCGATCATGACGTAGTCGCCGGGGCGCAAAGGCGCGTGAAAGCGCGCGTAGTCTTCGTCGAGCGAGACGTTGGAGGTCTCAATGGTGAGCTTCCCGCCCGAGGGCATGGCGTCGCGGGCGTTCACGGCCAGGTTCATGATGACCTGCTCGATCTGGCCGGCATCGGCCCGCACCGGCCAAAGATTCGGGCTGGGGACCAGGACGAGGTCGATATCCTCGCCGATCATGCGAGTCAGCATTTTCGAGTTTTCCGTGGCCACCTCGTTCAGGTTGACGATTCTGGGAGCTAGCATCTGCTTGCGGCTGAAGGCCAGCAATTGGCGAGTCAACGACGAGGCGCGTTCCGCGGCGCGGGCGATCTCCTGAGCCGGACCGCGCAAGTGTGGTTCGGCCCCGAGACGCTCCAGCAGGAATTCCGAGTAGCCCGAAATCACCATCAGAAGGTTGTTAAAGTCGTGCGCGATGCCGCCCGCGAGGCGGCCAACGGCTTCCATCTTCTGCGACTGGCGAAGCTGGTGCTCGAGGGCGCGGCGTTCGGTGACGTCTTCGGCGAAGAGTTCGAATACGACGCCCTCCGGACCGTTGGCGACCGAGCGGCCGGAGATCCTGACCACGGTGGTCGTCTTGTCTTTGCGCTTCCATTCCGCGGCCAGGCCCTTGAAGGGTTCTGAAGATCGCAGAAAATCGGCGAGATCGAACCACTGGTCGTTGTCGGCGTAGAGGCCGAAAATGTGCTGCCCGATTAATTCGGATGAAGTATCCCCGAGCAGTTCGAGGAACGCCGGATTGGCGTCGAGAATCTTGCCGGTGGAATCGCAGCGGCAAATGCCGTAGGGAGCGTTGGTCACGAGCGAGCGGAAGTTGAGCTCGGAGCGGCGCAGGTTCTCCTGAGCGGCGCGCAAAGCCGCATTCAGCCAGCAGATCAGCATGGCGACGAAGAAGAACAGCGAAAGGCGGAGGATGGCGGTGCGCAGCTGGTCCGGGGTGTGTTCGCCGGCGAGCGTGAAATAAGCGCTCACGGTAAGCGCGAAGGCGGTGGCAACGACTCCGGGCTTCCAACCACCGTACCAGGCGCTCACCATGACGGCGACGCCGAACAGAGCGAGGCGGCTTTCCGACACATCTGCCAGCAGGACCGTGGGGATCAGCGCCAGCGCGGTACTGAGCACGGCGACGCCGTAGCGCAGGATTGGAGCTCGCGCGGGAGGAATGCCGAGTAGGGGGAGGGTTACTCGCATGTAGGGCATCCTAGTTCCAGAAAAGGAAACAAGATAGTTACAGGAGTACATTTGGGCGTTGCGAGCTGGGCTCCGGGGAAGGACGATTGGCCGTGTGGACATGGGCCGGTTGGACATGTTCCGATCGGACATGTTCCGGTCGGACATGTTCCGGTCGGACATGTTCCGGTCGGACAATAGGTGGACAATGGGTCGGCGCTTTTTCGACAGGCTGCGCACTTGCATCGACGGCCCTAAAATCGCGACACTAGCCGGGGCGAATCCATCTCATGAATATTGGATTTTTTGGTGGGACCTTCGATCCAGTGCATCGCGGACATCTGGCTCTGGCTCGGGCCGGGCTGGAGCAGTGCAAACTGCATCGCATTCACTTTGTGCCGGCAAACATTCCGCCGCATAAACAGCGGCAGCCGCTTTCGCCTTTTGTACACCGCTTTGCCATGCTGGCACTGGCGACTGCGGCGGAGAAGGCGTTTGTGCCTTCCTTGCTGGAGGCTCCGGAGGAGGGTGCGGGGCCGGATCGAACCGGCTCTCGAACGAGCTCCCGAAGAACGAAAGACGGTTCGGAAAAGCCGAACTACACCATTGACACTGTGCTCCGGCTGAAGCGGTCTTTCAAGGCCGCCGACAAACTGTTTCTGCTGATTGGGATGGACGCGTTTGCCGACATTGCGAAGTGGCACCAGTGCGAAGCGCTTTTCCGGGAGTGCGAGTTCGTGGTGGCGAGCCGTCCGGGGTATTCGCTGGCCGACGTGGCGAATGCGCTGCCGGAGAGCTTGCGTCCGCGGCCGGAAGTGACGCGCCCATTTCACAAGCAGCCGGCTACGGGAGATCTGGTGCTGCCGGGGGCAGTCATCCACTTGCTGGCGGATTTGCATCAGCCCGCTTCGGCGACGGCGATCCGGCAGGCTGCGGCGGCGGGAAAGCCGCTGGGGCGATTTGTGGATGCGCCGGTGGCGGAGTACATCCGGAAGATGGGGCTTTATAAATAGTGTGCGGGCGAGTCGACTGCGCGAGAATGCCGGCGAGCCGCTTCTGGTTTAAGATCCATTTTGGTTTAAGATCGAAGACTGGCAATCATCTACAACTTACAACTAAGGGCAGGCGTCCCGAACCGCTGATGGAATGAGGAGTGCAGGAATGGCGCAGAATCACTACACCACCAAGACCAAGCGACGGCCAAAGAGCGGTAGTCGAAAAGATGGGGCTGCGGCGACCATGGCAAAAATACGGGAACTGGCGGCGGCTGAGGCGAAGAAGTCGGGGAAGTAAGGGCGCGGTCACGGACGGAGCGCGCGAGTTGGTAATTCGGTTTTCTTCTAGTACGCCCGAGCTCGATTGGGGGAGATCCCTCGCTCCGCCTGAAGAACGGCTTCGCTCGGGATGACGCAGCGGTCGTGATGGTGAAGAAGCACCGACGGCGCAGCAGGGGATGACGCGGCGCGAAGATTGGCTGCCTGCAGCAGTCTGCGGCGGGTCGGTTACAATTGATGGCGATTCAAAGTTGAAGAAAGAACTCCCGATCAACTGAATGACGAAGAAGAGCGAACTCAAACAGCAGATTTCGGCAGCCATCCAAGCCTGCCTCGAGAAGAAGGCCGAAGAACTCAGCATCCTGGAAATGGAAAAAGGGTCGGGAGCGTTTACCGACTACTTCGTGCTGTGCAGCGGAACCAATCCGCGGCAGGTGCAGGCCATTGCGGACGAAGTGGAGTTGCGCCTGAAGGCCGCCAACCTGCGGCCGGCGCATGTCGAAGGCTACAAGCAGGCAGAATGGGTGTTGCTGGACTATGTGGACTTCGTGGTGCACGTTTTCTCGGACAAGGCGCGGAAGTTTTACGATCTGGAGCGGCTGTGGAAGACGGCCAAGCGATTGGAAGTCGCTGATTTGAAGGTTGAGCCGAAGCCTGCGCCCAAGAAGAAAAAGGCGGCTGCCCCTAAACCTGCTGTGGCGAAAAAGAAGAAAAAGAAAGCCTAGATTTTCAAGTTGTCATCCCGAGCAAAGCGAGGGACCTCGGTTCTTGCCTGCAGCGGCAACACAGTTGGCGCATGCCCAAACCTAGGTCCCTCGCGTTGCTCGGGATGACAGCTCGTGTGCTCCGAATGACCGTTCGTAGTTCGCTGAAGCCGAGCCACATCAGTTCTTGCCTGTGAGCATCAGCCCGTGAAAATCAGGATTGCATGGATCGGGAAGACGAAAGAGCCGGCGATTCAGGTTCTCACCGACGAGTATCTCAAGCGGATCGGCCGCTACGTGCAGGTGGAAGGAATTACGCTGCGCGATGAAGCGGCTTTGCTGGAAATGTGCGGCCGGGCTTCAGCGCAGGCGGAAAGAGCCAAGGCGAAGTCCGGAGTGAAGTCGACGCTGGTGCTGATGGATTCGCGGGGCAAGGAATTCTCCTCCGAGCAGTTCGCCAAGTTTCTGGGAGATTATCAGGACCGCAATCCGCTGCCGCTTGTGTTTGCTGTCGGAGGAGCGGACGGCTTCAGCGATGTTGCGCGAGGCGCGGCACAGCATGTGATTTCACTCGGGAAGATGACGCTGGCGCATGAACTGGCACGGGTGGTGCTGCTGGAACAGGTTTATCGGGCGTTTACGATCTTGAAGGGGCATCCGTATCATTCGGGGCATTAGAGCGGTTTCGACCAGTAGTCATTGTGTTCCGGCGGGTAAGAAGAACATTGGATTACGGAACTGAGTGAACATTTCGGTATAGTGAATGCCGTCGGCGGCTTTCGTGTATGGCACGAGGATGTCCAATGCCTCGCCAGATATGTGCTCAAGACTGCAGCAGATGGCGTCGGATTTGTCGGATCGCCCTGGAGGCACGACGCGAGCGTCGTAACAGATGCTGATCGCCCGAAGGACCCCAAGTGCGGATTGCCGCTGGAAAGTCTCGGTCAGCAAGTCAATCAGCGCTTGTGCATCCGGGAACTCCTCGCCAATATTCGCTGCGACCCATTGAATTTGGCCCGTGGACGACATGGTTGAGGCCCAAGGGTTAAATCCTCCCTGTTTACTCAATAGTTTCTTGGTGAACTGAAGCTGCGAGTCGAACAGCGCTTGTAGGTCAGGATGTGCCATTTGCGTCGCAGACGTGCGTATCATATCGTTCCGGGATTGTCCTTGGCGAAAAATCGCGATAGCGCTCATTGAACTTGCGAGGCTTTGTTTCGTCGGCGCGATTTCAGCGCTGTAAGCGCTGCGCCAGCCAAGAGCAACTTTTTTTCGCAAACTGTGAAACGTCGTTGATTTTGTGGGGCTGCTGTTGGTTTGAAGACGGACCTACGGCGCGGCCTGAGGCCGCGCCCTTTCAAAACAGAGCCCGCGGAGAAGAGCAGGTTCCTCCGCTGCGTTCGCCGTTCGGCTCACTTCGGTCGGAATGACAGGCCTTATCCCGGGCAAGTCGCATTCACCAACTCTCGGCAATTAGCCCTACTGCGTGACGGTGGCCTGGTAGCTGACGGCTTGCCAGTGGCCGGTGCGGCGGACCCAGATTCGGGTGTAGCGATAGGGGCCGCTGAAGTCTTCGCCGAGCTGGTGGCCTTTGACGTCGGCGCGGGCGGTGACCACGGCGGTGTCGCCGTAGATGCGCACCACCATGTCACTTACGTCGATGGTGTCGTAGCGGAGCTGGCCGTTTTTGCGGGCGGAGACGGTGTCCTGCTTGGTGGTGACCTGGCCGAGGGGGGTGATGGCGACGTAATCCTCGGCGAGGGTGCGCTGGGAGAAGTCGGCGTCGCGGCGGATGCTGGCTTCGCGGGCCTGCTTTTCCATGTCGACAATCTCTCGAATCGTGGCCTGATCGGCGGGGTCGAGAGAAGTCCGCGGATGCACGGCTATGTGTTGGGCGGAAAAGGCCGGAAGCGCGGCGAGCAGAGATAACAATAACACTGCGCTTTTTTTGGCGATCTTATTGGCGACCTTCTTGACGGGCTTCTTGACGGGCTTGTTGGCGATCTGGTTGACTGCCTGGTTGATCACGATGAGACCTCCGCGGTTTGCGAGGGGACAGAGATCCGCCTGACCGAGCTACGCAACTTTGGATGCTATAGTTCCGTGGAAAAGTTAGCTAGCGCTGCTTTTATCTCAATACCTTCGTTGCTGCGATTGGTTCAACACCTGGCCCCGGACAAGTTCGTTTGGCGGACGGACGAATGGGTCTGCCGCTATGTGATTGTGCCCTTTCTAACCATACAGACGGTTCAACCGCCTGTTTCTTTCATTCTTTTTTGGAAATATCGAGCAGACCTATGTCTCCGATGAGTCTGCCCAGCAGCTCACCACACTCCGGTGAGCAGGTTAGTGCAACTCCCGTTCCATATAGACTGCTGGGCAAATCCTTGAAAAATCGAGGTGGCTACGCCCGAGGACGGGTTCTGATTGTCCACTCCAAGACTGGATTGTCCGGTATCGGACAGGAGAGATTCCCGAGTCGGTGGTGAATCCGTAAGCTCTATTTCAAATTGAGACACTATCCAAGGGTTGGCGGGTGCGCTGGTTGGGGTGGCTTCTAGTAGAATCAAACGTCCCGATCGGTTCGGATCGGAAGCATGGCTGATATCCGTCGCGGTCTGATCATCGTGAATACGGGGCCCGGCAAAGGCAAAACTACCGCCGCCATGGGAACGGCCCTGCGGGCGGTGGGGCAGGGGATGCGGGTGCTGATGCTGCAGTTTCTGAAGGGTTCGTGGCACTACGGCGAGCTCGATGCGGTGCAGGCTTTCGGCGATAAATTCATTATGAAGCAGATGGGGCGGGGATTCGTGAAGGTGGGCGCGGAGAAGCCGGACCCGGAAGACATCCGCATGGTCGAACAAGCCTGGGCCGAGGCCGATGCGGCGATTCAGTCGGGCGAATGGGATCTGGTGGTTCTGGATGAGATCAACTATGCCATCAGTTATGGCATGCTGGACCCGGCCAAAGTGGTGGAGAGCCTGAAGAAGAGGCCGGAGATGGTGCATGTCATCTTGACGGGCCGGAACGCACACTCCACAATTGTCGAGGCCGCCGACACGGTCACCGAAATGCGCCAGGTCAAGCACGCGTACGAGAAGGGCGTGATGGCGCAGAGGGGAATCGAGTATTGAGATTGAGTAATTGGGTAATTTGGTAATTGAGTAATTGAAGAGCCGGACACCGTCCGGGGCCAGGCCTTTCAATTACACAATTCCTAAATTTCCCAATTACCAAATTCTTCTTATGGCTTGGTTTAAGCGCGAATCCGGCGACTTGGACAATTCGGGGGAGAAGCGCGTCAAGACCGAAGGGCTGTGGGTGAAGTGTGAGTATTGAGATTGAGTAATTGGGTAACTTGGTAATTGAGTAATTGAAGAGCCGGACACCGTCCGGGGCCAGGGCCTTTCAATTACACAATTCCTAAATTTCCCAATTACCAAATTCTTCTTATGGCTTGGTTTAAGCGCGAATCCGGCGACTTGGACAATTCGGGGGAGAAGCGCGTCAAGACCGAAGG
>Ga0302326_10001644_pt1 | contig 56326 bp, 54 predicted proteins | sample Palsa_T0_3_FD_202264 | JGI IMG/M metagenome (GOLD analysis project Ga0302326, IMG submission 202264) | Peat permafrost microbial communities from Stordalen Mire near Abisko, Sweden - Palsa_T0_3 | ecosystem: Environmental > Terrestrial > Soil > Palsa > Peat permafrost | place: Sweden: Abisko...
AGGTCGCGAGCCGGGCCGCCCCAACCGTTTCCCGACGTATTTTCGGGAAAGAAAAAGGACAATCATGAAATTCGCGACCGTTTCAAAAAGTCTGGTAATGGGTTTGGCTCTGCTGCTGGCTTCGAGCGCATTTGCTTCTGACAAAGGAAAGCTCCAAATCTACAATCCTGTCACCGTCAACGGCACCACGCTGAAACCCGGCGATTACAAGCTCGAGTGGACAGGCACCGCCGGCAACGTGGAACTCAGCATCATTCAAGGCAAGAACGTGCTGGCCAAAGTGCCGGCTCACGTGGTCGACCTGCATTCTCCCTCGTCCAACGACGCCGCCGTGGTCAACAACACTGACAACGGAACCAAGACTCTGACTGGGGTCCGCTTCGAAGGCAAGAAGTTCGCCCTCGAACTGGGAGATTCCAGCGACAGCATGCAGGCTGGATCCAGCAAGTAACGGGATCCCGCGACGAACAAAAAGGGAGCACGCTTTGGCGTGCTCCCTTTTGTCTGAAAACACTCGGCGACTTCTCGCGCCTCAGCTCGGTGAGGCCAGCACATCGTCGTAGTAGTTGATCACTAATCGCTTCGGCTTCGTCTTCAGTCCCTTGATGGGAGTTTTGCTTTCGATCGACGAATTCCCGGTGAGCTTGCCTCGCCCCAGAAACAGAATGTTCCCGTCCGGCATCTCCAGATAGAGCGGCACCAGCATGCTGAACTTATCGTCGACATTGGATTGGGTGATCTTAAAGCTGAGTACAACGTCGCCATCTGCTCCCGTGTCGAAAGACGAATCTACTTTGTAGGTGGGCAATGCCGTGCCGTAAACGTACTCGTTGAAGAACCAGTCCATCTGGTGATTGCCTTCCAGGTCCATATCGCGCGTCATGTGTTTTTCCACCACTGCCTTGAAGTCTTCGGTCGTAGCCGCTTTGTTCGTGTAAGTCTTGACGAAATCCTGCATCGTCTCCTTAAAACGCTGATCGCCGCTCCGGTTATCATGCATCATCATTCGAATCATGTGCAGGATGTAGGCGCCCTTCGGATAAATGAGTCTACGGGTAGTGTCAAACCCGGTTCGGGAGTTGCTCATGCGATATCCCATCGTCACCGGACCGGCATCAATCGCGCGGAACCCTTCCTTATTTCGCTCGATCAGCAAATCCCGCTCGTCATTCCAAAACGTAATGAATTTCTTCGGATTCTTTTCGATGAGGCTGAGGTAAAGCGAAGCCGACATGTCGGCAAAGCCTTCGCTCATCCACTGGTCCCGATAGGACTCGAATCCCACCGTGTGTCCCCACCATTGGTGGGCCACTTCGTGAGGCGTAACCACCTTCCAATAGCCGCGGTCACCCCAATCCATTCCCAGTTGGTGCCGTATGGTCGTGTCGAAGTAGTAGCAGAGCGGAATCCAGACCAGTTCCGGCCAGGACTGGCCGAAGTCGCACGCTGTCTGCTGCGTGAGTTGCAGGTGTTTGAAGGAAGACGGACCAAAGTAGTCGCTGTAGAGTTCCACCGCCAGCTCGCCCTCGGCAAGGGCTTTCTTATTGAGGCCGGTCGTACTCATCGTACCCAGCGCGACCCCGGAGGTGTGCGATCCCTGCGTTGGCAACTCGTCGCCGCTCGCCGCCTGCTGCAGCGCCTGCACCCAACTCGGTGGTTCCTGATTTGCGAACGATTGCACGTAGTATTCCGGCTTGTCGAGTTTCCCTTCTTCCACCTTGAACTTGCCGAAATTAAACCCGGCCACAGTTTGCGGTACTTCACTCTTCCATACCGTGGTGTTCTGGCCGCCGTCATTGTTCTCGCTTACGCGTGTGCCCGTGGCGGCAATCTGCATGCCTTTGGGGATGTGAAATGTCATGTCATACGTCACGTATTCCCCGAGGCTGCTGCGGCGATTGTTGGGATACCAGTTCATGCGAGCCACTGGAAAATAGTTGCCGCCGCCTTCGTTGGTGACCGCTTCCTTGCCCTCGTAATCGGTGGTAATCGTGAACTGCTCACCGAGAGCCAGCGCTTTCGGCAATATCACGGAAAATTCAGCGTCGTCGTTCTTGTCTTCCTGAATGAAGGCCAGAGCCTGACCGTCGGCAGCAGTCACGCTTCGAACCCGCAGAGTGCGGAACAGGTTGAAGGGCACCACACGCAGGCCGTTATGCCTCGCCGTAAACGTCGTTTTCGCTTTGCCAACCAGGTTGGCATTTTTTTCCAGCGTGGTTTCCAGTTGCTGATGTTCGATACGGATGGACTCTCCAAATGTGGCTCTCCGATGCTGGTCGGATAAGGGGAACGATGCCCAGTCGCCGATTTTGTTCTCGTCGTACGTCATGAAATCGACCTGTTCGCGCCCTTCGCTGGGGTCGATCGTGTAGAGTTCCTGGCTGTCGTAGTGCTTGCCGTGGATGAAAGCGACGAACAGTCCTCCCGGCTCCGGGCTCAGCACATCCTGCAGGATTCGAGCTTCGAGATTTTCCTTGAGCTTGTGCCGGGTCACATGCTGGCTGTCTTTGAGCAGGCCTGCCTCACAATTACTCGAAGCGGCAGTGCCACCTTTTTTGATGTCGTCATACGACGTATCCGTAAAGCGCAGCACCATCTGGCTGAAGGTCTCGCTGAATTCGCTTTCCTTCGTCAGCAGCTTCAGACTCTTGCGTTCTCCCTCGGACGGCGGATCGAGAATAAAATTTCCATCCCCTACGAAAACGGCTCCGGTGATTTTTCCGTTCACCGGGGCGACAAAACAGACTGTGCCAGACCGCAAATGGAAGGTTCCGGCGTCGCGCTTGAGTTCGAAGTTGGTAACGCTGACCGCTTCGCTCCCCAACGTAAGATTGCGCAGAGCCTGATACGTCCGGTCGTCGTTGGCAGCGGGAGGCGCGCTAGCCGGGGCCTTCTGCGCCCACGCCGGCGGTACAGCCAACTTGCAGCCACTGATGGCGAGGAAGAAAATGAAGGACAAAATTGCGGACGTGAATTTCGCCGCCGGACACACTACCACCGAGTGCGGGCTGCGGAAGTGAACCGGCATGTGGCCTCCTCGGGGGAAGAGGGAACACGTAATCTATTCGGGTTCACGGGAAAACACAAGCAGTGAATTCGAGCAAGGAAAAAGGGAGCGCTAAGCTCCCTTCGAAACCGACAACTGCTACTGACCGCTGGCAACTGCCTTCAGTACTTAGGCACCGTCGGATCTACGCGCTCGGCCCAGGCGTTAATTCCGCCGGCGAGGTTGTGCACTTTCTTGAATCCGGCTTGCTGCAAGAACGCGACGGCCTTGGCACTGCGTCCGCCCATTTTGCAGTGGACCACGATCTCGCGGCTGGAATCCAGCTCACTCACGCGTTTCGGCAAATCATTTAAAGGAATCAAATGTCCGCCGATGTTGCAGATCTGGTACTCGTGCGGCTCGCGCACATCGAGCACGAACACATCATCCTTCGCATCGAGACGCCGCTTCAATTCTTCGACTTGAATTTCCGGAACTCCATTCGCCACAGGTTTCTCCTCCCCACGAATGCCGCAAAACTCGTTGTAGTCTATCAGCTTCGTGATCGTGGGATGCGTGCCGCACACCGGGCAGTCGGGATTCCTGCGCAGCTTCAACTCGCGAAACTTCATGCCCAGAGCATCAATCAGCAGCAGCCGTCCAATGAGCGGCTCACCAATTCCGAGAATCAGCTTGATCGCCTCTGTCGCCTGCATCACGCCCACTAAACCGGGCAGAATGCCGAGCACGCCGCCCTCCGCGCAGGATGGAACCAGCCCCGGCGGTGGCGGTTCGGGATAAAGGCAGCGGTAGCACGGCCCATCTTTGGTGGCGAACACGCTGGCCTGTCCCTCGAAACGGAAGATCGAGCCGTACACGTTCGGCTTCCCAGTCAGCACGCAGGCGTCGTTGACGAGATAGCGCGTGGGAAAGTTGTCCGTGCCGTCGGCGACAATGTCGAACTCACGAAACAACTCCAGCGCATTGTCGCTACTTAGCCGCGTGTCGAAGGTCTGCAGGTTCAGGAACGGATTGATCCCCTTCAGCTTGTCCGCGGCCGAATCGAGTTTTTTTCTGCCAACATCCGCGGTCGAGTGAATGATCTGCCGCTGGAGGTTCGTGTAATCGACTACATCAAAATCAACGATGCCCAGCGTGCCCACGCCCGCCGCAGCCAGATACAGCGCCAGCGGCGATCCCAATCCTCCCGCCCCAATGCACAACACCCGCGCCGCCTTCAGCTTTTGCTGGCCCTCCATGCCCACCTCGGGCATGATCAGATGGCGCGAGTAGCGCAGGATTTCGTCTTTGTTGAGAGTCACTGGAATTTCGGTGATGGTGCTGGCCATAAATCCTCGAGTTCAAAATCAAAACTTGGTTTTGCAGCGAGACGTCAGGACACCAACAGTTCAGGCAGGACAACACGTACAACAGCGCATTGTGATGGCAGGTTTCAACTCCGCAGTCTCGCAATCGGTCAAGCGGCGCCTCCGGCGATGGAAGGCACAATCGAAATGTTATCACCTTCGCTCACCGCAGTCGCTTCCTTCTGCAGGTAGCGGATGTCTTCGTCGTTGACATACAGGTTGACGAAAGCGCGCAGCTTGCCCTCGTCCGTGTAGAGGTGCCGCCGCACATCGGGATGCTTCGCCACCAACGCATCCATGGCTTCCGCAACCGTGGTGCCGGAAACCTCCACCGTGGCCTGTTTCCCAACATACTGGCGTAAAGGCGTAGGAATGTGAATCTTGCTCATAGGTCCAATTTACAAGATGCACCCCGGTTCGTGGAAGATTCAAGCAGCCAGGCTTTGCGAGTCGACAGCATGTGGGGACGGGCACTCTTGCGAGCCCGCCCTGAGCGGAGCCGAAGAGTCCAGCGGCCCGTAGGGCGACTTCTTGCCCTCCACTGCTAACATGACTCGGTGCCCCCACTGCTCGAAGTCCGAAACCTGAGTATCGAATTCCCCGCCAAGACCAGGGTCCTGCGGGCCGCTGGACCCTTCGGCTCCGCTCAGGGCGGGCTCGCAAGAGTGCCCGTCCCCACACGAGCCATCTCTACGCAAAACTTGCTCGCGGTCCGCGACCTAACCTTCTCCATTGACGCCCGCGAAGTCCTCGGACTGGTCGGCGAATCCGGCTCCGGCAAGTCGATTACATCCCTGGCCATCATGCGCCTGCTCCCACCGCAGGCCCGTGTCTCCGGCGAGATTCGGTTCGCTGACATCCGCGACGGCTCCGCGCCGCGCAACCTTCCCGCCCTGCCCGACGATTCGATGCGCCAACTTCGCGGCTCCCGTATCGCTATGATCTTTCAGGAGCCGATGACCGCGCTCAATCCCGTGATGCGCGTCGGCGAACAGATTGCCGAAGCCGTGCTCGCGCACAATTCCATTTCGAAAAGCGAAGCTTGGCAGCGGGCAGTTGTCGCGATGAAGGATGTAGCCATCCCTGAGCCTGATCGTCGCGCCCGAGACTATCCTCACCAGCTTTCCGGAGGAATGCGCCAGCGCGTCATGATCGCCTCGGCCATCGTCAATCGTCCGCAACTGCTCATCGCCGACGAACCCACCACGGCGCTCGACGTCACCATCCAGGCGCAGATTCTCGAATTGCTCGCCGAACTGCGCTCCAAGTTCGGCCTTGCCATGCTGTTTATCTCGCACGATCTCGCCGTCGTCTCTCAGGTCGCGGACCGTGTCGCCGTGATGTACGCCGGCAATCTGGTCGAACTCGGAGCGAAGCGCGACATCTTTCAGGCCCCCGCACATCCCTATACTCGCGGCCTGCTGCACGCGGTTCCCGATCTCAAGACCGACCGCGCTCACCCGCTCGCCACGATCGAAGGAACCGTGCCGCCGCTCCAGGCCATGCCGCCGGGCTGCGCGTTCGAACCGCGCTGCGAGTTTCGAGTAGTGGAGTGCGCGCGTGCGATGCCCCCACTGGTGGAGGTAGCCGCCGGACACTGGGCGCGCTGCCCGGTGGTGAACGCGAACCCGAGCTAGAAATTCTCGCTCTGTGTTCCCCCGTGGCCTCTGTGGTGATGAATTTAAAGTCCTACATCCAAAGCCGCCGCTCGAATCCGTGCGCTAGTCTATAATCGCGAGTTTGTCTGGTGATCCTTGCGCATACTGCTGCTGAGCGACATCCACGCCAACCTCGAAGCACTGGAGGCCTGTCTGGCCACGGCTCCGTCGTTCGATATGGTGGCAAATCTCGGCGACGTCGTCGGTTACGGCGCTAGTCCCAACGAAGTGACCGAGCGCTCGCGCAACCTGGGAAAGGTTTTCGTCCGCGGCAACCACGACAAAGCCGCCACCGGCCTGATCGCCCTCGACGATTTCAACCCCATGGCCGCCGCTGCCGCCGTCTGGACGCGCGACCAGCTTTCCGCGGACAATCTCAACTGGCTCCGTGCCCTGCCCCAGGGTCCGCAACAACTGCAGGATATTTCTCAAGTGCAGCTGGTCCACGGCTCGCCCAACGATGAAGATGAATACGTAGTCTCCATGGGAGATGCTCTCGCGCCGCTGATCGCTTCGTCGGTGCCCCTCACTTTTTTCGGGCACACGCATCTGCAGGGCGGATTTTTCGCCAACGAAACCGGAGCCGACGGTTTCCGCCCCGAATACCGCACCGTCGGCCAAGCAGAATCGATATCGCTGCAACTGAAGCCGGAAACCCGTTACCTGATCAATCCCGGCAGCGTCGGACAACCCCGCGATGGCGACTGGCGCGCCGCCTTCGCGCTTTTCGACACCGATGCGCAGGTCGTCCATTTTCACCGTTCCCCCTACAACCTGAAGTCCGCTCAGGACCGCATCTTCGCCGCCAATCTCCCGGCCCGCCTGGCGACGCGTCTCGCCGCGGGACGATGACCTCGTCGTAAGTTCCGAACCCGTCAGCATTTTGTCATCCTGAACGAAGTGAAGGACCCCTCGCCCGTCTGTGCTACCACGAGCGTCGCGACGAATATCCGCCATTGTTTCTGCGTTTGATTTGTTGCGACCACGCCCTCAACCCGCTCAAGGCTGTAAACTCAACCGCATATGCCGTTTGACTCACGCAACTCCAGCAAGTCACTTTTCCCGCAACGCGAAAATTCCCGCGACAATCCCCCCACCCACTACCTCATCGCCCACAGCGACGGCGGCGCCCGCGGCAACCCCGGCCCCGCCGGCTACGGCGTGGTCATCCAGGATCAATCCGGTGGCAAAATCGCCGCTCTCAGCGAATATCTCGGCCACCAAACCAACAACTTCGCTGAATATCAGGGACTGATCGGTGCTCTCGAATACGCGCTGCAGCACGGTCCAAAGGCGCTCAAGCTGATCAGCGATTCCGAACTGCTGGTCCGCCAGATCAAGGGAATCTACAAGGTAAAGAATCCCACCCTGCGCGATCTGCACGCCCGCGCCCAGGAATTGATCGCACAGCTGGATTGGTTTTCCATCGGCCACGCCCTGCGCGAACATAATCAGGAAGCCGACCGTCTGGCCAACGAAGCCATGGACAAAGGCATGGGACGTGTGGCGCGGGCACTCTTGCCGGCGAATCCCGCTGCAGCCACGGACCATGTGGCCGCGGCCGCCTCGGCTGCGAGGTTTTCATCCCAAACTCCGCAGGAATTAGAAGGCATCGTCCGCAACGGCGTGGTGGAATTGACGAATGGCAAACTCCCCGAAGGCACGCGAGTGCAAGTGCGGATGAAAAAGGGAGTGTAGCGGCAGCCTGTAGCCGCCGGACCCGGTGCGCAAAATCACTCCGCCACCGAAGTGTGATCGTGCACAATCCTCCAGCCCTCGGGAAATTTCCGGAACACCAGCGTAAATAGCCCGTGAGGAGTCTTTCCGTCCGGCATGGTGAGGTGCCACGACCCGCGCACGAAGGCCGCATCGGAGCCCAGCAGTTCGATGCGCAGGGCGGAGAATTCCAACTTCCCCATCTCGTGCCCCGGACTCGCATACGCCGCGCGGTAACGGTCGAGCGTGGCCTGCCATCCGTTACGCTGGTTCGCGCCAGAGAAAAAAGTCAGCTCAGGCGAATTCCAATAGGCCGCCATGAAGGCGTCGAGATCATGGCGGTTCCAGGCGTCCTGTTGCGTGCGCAGCACGGCCTCGACCGCAGCCTCACTGGACGGCGGCGCGTCTCCTGCTTTCTGAGGGGAAGGTGGAAGGGCTGGCATGAGTAGTGGGGAGAAAAGTACCTGAGAAAAAAGAAGAACAGCGGCGAAACAGCTGCGCATCGTGACCTCCGCGAGCGGCTAGTTTCGCACGAGACGCCGCTACGGAGAAGATCGGAATCGCGGACGGAGCTAACGATGACGGAGCAAAGACCGACGGGCTAAGATCGGCAGAGCCAAGACCGGCGAACTTAGCGCTTACGCCCGGCCCTTCTTCGCGGCCACCGCAGCCTGCTTGCCAGCCGTTTCCCAGGGACGCTTCGGGCGATCGACCACGGCCTCGTCGCGGTCCTTGACGCGGTCGTACTGATAGGAATCGCTCACGGTTCCCAGCGACTCGTTATAAAGACTGGGCAATCCCAGCGCGATCTTGAGTTCCTCCGCAAAGGAATGCAGAGCCTTGAGATGATCCGCCGAAGCCGGCACTTCGTTCTTTGAGGTCTTCAGGAATTGTTGATACCCGCGGTTCACCAGCTTCGAAATCTCACTGCCGATCAAGCAGCCCGGGTAGGCAAAGATCTTCACTCCGTCTTCGGGAGTTTTCTGGATCGCCGCCGACACGTTGTACTTTCGAAGAAACACGCGCCCGCTCATGCCAGGCGCCTCGGTGATATCGAATCCGTTATCGCGCAGCCAGGTCAGCGCCTCGTCATACGTTTTAGCTTCGATGCTTTTCATGATTGCTATCTGCTTTTGCCTTTCCTTGTTCCGACTAGGTCGTACTGACTAAATTCGGTCTATTAGATGCGCTTTACTCGGATGCAGGCCTTAGAAAATAAACGTAACTTTACATCGGTTGCATCGCTGTGCAACCCTGATTCATCCAAACACCATACTACATACCGTGTTTTGGGCTCAGTAGCACATTACGATAGTCACGGGGATTTAGTTTCAACCATGGTTCAGAGTTCATCCCAGCTCGCGCGGACGTTCGAACCGCCAGCCGCCAAAGAGGCGGGAAACAGCGCTGCCAGCCTCGGCCAGAGCCTGCTGCAGAGTATTGGCAACACTCCCTTATTGCGGTTGGACGCCATTACCGCCGACCTGCCGGGCGTAGCACTGTTGGGTAAGGCTGAATGGTACAACCCGGGCGGTTCCGTCAAAGATCGTGCGGCTGGGAATATCGTCACCCAGGGTCGCCGCAGCGGGCGGTTCCACGCCGGCAAGACGCTGCTCGACGCCACCAGCGGTAACACGGGCATCGCTTACGCCATGCTGGGAGCGGCGGAAGGGTTTCCTGTAACTCTATGCATGCCGGAAAATGTTTCTCTCGAGCGCAAGCAGATTCTGCAATCCTACGGCGCCGACATCGTCTATACCGACCCGGCGGACGGATCCGACGGCGCGATTCGCATGGCGCGAGAGCTGTTCGCAAAACACCCGGACGAGTATTTTTATGCTGACCAGTATTCCAACGATGCCAACTGGCAAGCTCACTATCACGGGACAGCCAACGAAATCTGGCAACAGACGCAGGGAAGCATCACCCATTTCGTCTCCATGCTGGGGACCAGTGGCACATTCGTGGGCACGACGCGCCGCCTGAAAGAACTCAATCCAAAAATTCAGTGCATCTCGCTGCAGCCGGACTCCGCCTTCCACGGGATCGAAGGTGCCAAGCACATGGCCAGCGCGCTTGTCCCGAAGATCTACGACGCCACGCTCGCGGACCAGAATCTGGAGGTCGCTACCGAGGACGCTTATGCCATGGCCCGGCACCTTTCCCGCCAAGCGGGACTGCTGGTTGGCGTTTCAGCCGCCGCCGCCGTGGCGGCGAGTTTGAAAATAGCCCGACAGCTGCAATTGAAAAACGACCAGCAAGCCGTAATCGTGACGGTACTGTGCGACTCCGGCGACAAATATTTGAGCGAGAGATTCTGGACGGAAGGTGAATGAAGGCAGAAGTCAAAAGTCAGAATGAAGAAGTAAAACCAAATTCCTCCGGTTTTACTTCTGCATTCTGACTTCTTACTTCTGCATTTCCCCCACATGCTAAAGCTCACACCCATACATTACGAAGCTCTGCGCCGCCACGGGGAAGAAACTTATCCTCACGAATGCTGCGGTGTGCTGCTGGGTCGCGTGGACGACGATGACGCCCGTATTGTGTCCTCGACGGCGCGCTGCGGAAACACGCGGACCGACTCGCCGCAAAATCGCTACAACATCGACCCGCGCGAGTTAGTGCGCATTCAGCGTGAGGGCCGTGAGCGCGGCGAAGACATCGTTGGCTTCTATCACTCCCATCCCGACCATCCGGCGCAGTGGTCGCAAACGGATCTGGCCGAAGCCCACTGGTTCGGCTGCTCTTACGTGATCACTAGCGTGGAAAAGGGCAACGCTGTGCTGACCAACTCTTTCGAACTCAGCGGAAGCGACGAAGGCGATAAGCAACTAATCGACGAAAAAGTGGAAGTCGCCTGAGTTTCGAGAGCTTAGCGCAGGGCTAAGGGATGTCGGGCACATTCCGCTCAGAGCCTCGTTCTTACCGATTTTCCGTTACCTAAGTCAGATCCCGTATTAGCTTTGGGCAAACCCCGTTACCAAAGTGACGTTTACACAAAATGCTGGGGTCGATAGTATCCATTTCGTGGTTTGGCAGTTCTGGGGGAGGGCTGCCGAGGCGTCCTTGACTGAAAAGTCTAGGGCGCTTTTTAATTTCTCCGTCGCCACGCCCTGCTATTTGCTTCCCCGGCACGCCGCGCAATAGCCGCCAATCTCCAGGCGTGAAACCAGCACGCGGAACCGGCAGTCCTTCTCGACCTGCTGCTTCAGCTTCTCGAACACATCGCTGACGAACTCCATGATCTTGCCGCACCGCAGGCAGGCCATGTGGATGTGGTCGCGGCCAAGCTTGCGCTCGTAGTAGTGTCCCTCGCCGTGTATGTGCATCAGGTCGAGCTCGTCGATCAGGCCCTGGCGCTTCAGCAGTCGCAGCGTGCGGTAGACCGTGCTGCGGTCGACACTGGCGTCAATTTTTTGCGCCTTGCGCAGAATCTGGGCCGCATCCAGATGTTTGCTGGCTGTTTCCATCACGCTCAGAATGGCGCGGCGTTGCTCGGTCATGCGGATTCCGCGTTCTGCGAAATGCGATTGCAGCCGGCCAGGAATTTCGGTTTGAGGTAGCGGCATAGGCAACGACTCCTATTGTGGCAAGTAGTCGCAATAGGTCTGCGACGAAATCGTTCAGCGATGCTTGACCTGCCGGAGCGCTTCCGGCATGATTGTCACTGTACTTCCAGTTGCGACTCAGTTGCAAATAAAAGGAGAAATTCGAGTTCGCGTTCTTCTCTTGGATGTTAGTTGCGACTGAGTTGCATTTGTGTTTATCAGTTGCGACTGAGTTGCAACTGGATCATTATAGCGCGTTTCCCGTCAGGGTGGGATTCGGGCCAGAGAATTCATAGACGATTCCAAAGAGAATTCATGCGGAGAGGAAGTCGGGCCATGAAGTTGAAGATCGCACCACCGGAGGAGATGATGTCGGCGGCCGCTGTAGCGTGTTTATACCGTGCAATTCTGCGAAGAATAAACGTCCTCTTCCTGATCGCGTCACTCAGCGCGCTGTTCGCGCCCTGGTGCTGGGCCGGCGTGGGAGGAAGTATTTCCGGCACGGTAAAAGATTCCACCGGCGCCGTCATTCCCCACGCCGAAGTGACTGCCATCAATCTGGACAATGGAGTCCGCCAGACCACGAAATCTGACGACAAAGGCTTCTACACTTTCCCGGTCTTGCTGGTCGGCCGCTTTGACGTGGAAGTATCCTGCTCAGGTTTCAAGCCTTACCGGCGTACTGGAGTCATAGTCGACGCGAATAGTCTTCTCGTGGTCGATGCCGTCCTCCAGGTTGGTCAACGCAGCGATGCGGTCATGGTGAGCGACAGCGCTGTTCACGTCGAGACCTATAGCAGCCAGATGGGCGAAGTCATCAACAGCGACCAGATGACGGACGTGCCCTTGAACAATCGCAGCTATACCGATCTTTTATCGATGCAGGCTGGCGTCACTCCCTCCACATCCATTACCTCCAACACCGTGCAGGACGTGGGCGCCAGCGCGCTCTCGCCTTCCGGCGATCTGAATCCCGGAACCGTTTCGATTCACGGCCAACGCGAATTCGCCAATGCCTTCATTGTGAACGGGAGTGATTCCGAAGAAGACGTGAACATGGGGACCGCGATCATCCCCAACCTTGACTCGATCGCCGAATTCCGCATTCTCACCAGCAACTTCGACGCCGAGTATGGCGAATTCAGCGGCGGCCAGGTCAACGTCGTCACCAAGTCGGGCAGCAACGCGTTTCACGGCGACCTCTTCGAGTTTCTGCGAAACACCGATCTCGATGCGCGCAACTACTTTTCCCCAACCCGGGGAACTTTTATTCAGAACCAGTTCGGCGGAACCTTTGGTGGCCCCATCAAGCGCAACAAGATTTTCTTTTTTGCCGATTATCAAGGCACGCGGCAGCGGCAGGGAGTGGATACCGGACTGATTCCCGTGCCTTCCGCCGCGGACCGCTCTGGCAATTTCTCTGACCTGGCCGGCTCTTTTACGACCACCGAAATCGTGAATGGACAGCCGGTCACGATCCCCACAACCGTGACCGGTCCGGCCTGGGCGACTACGCTCTCGGACAATTTCAAATATACGGTTACAGCCGCGGAACCGTATTACTTCACGCAAGGCGAAATGAAGCCCGACCTCGGCGGCACTTACTCTGCTCCATGCACAAGCTCATTGCAATGTGTTTTTCCCAACGCAGCGATTCCCCAGACTGCGTGGTCCGTGCCAGCGCAGCACTTGCAGCAGTACATTCCCGCGCCGAATTCTTCCGGGGATGAATTCGCAACCTCCGCCAGCAACCAGGCACTCCGCGATGACAAGGGCGCGCTGCGTCTCGACGCGAACACGAACTGGGGCCTGATCTCGGGCTATTACTTTTTGGATGATTATTCCCTGAACAATCCCTATCCCGTCGCCCAGGGCGGAGCGAGCGTGCCGGGTTTCAACGCGCTGTATCTGGGCCGGGCGCAACTGCTGAGCTTGGGGGACACCAAGACGCTGAACGTGACCACGGTCAACGAACTCCACTTCAGCTTCATGCGGGCTTACAACGACCTGGGGAAACCGCGGGGTGGACTGGGCGTCAGCCTGGTGTCGCAAGGCTTTGTAACGCCTTCGGGGACGCCCACGATTGTGGCGCTCGCCCCCCAAAACGAAGGAGTGGAAAACATTGTTTTCAATAATTTTTCCATCGGGACCAACACCAACGAATTGAAGCAGGCCAACAATACCGTGCAGTGGCTTGACAATTTTTCGAAGGTAATCGGGCGTCACACTCTCAAATTCGGCGGCGAGTTTCACTACGATCAGGTCAACGTAAATCCGATTGCCCAGTTCAACGGCAACTTCTTGTTCACCGGAAGTGAGACCGGCATTGATTTCGCCGACTTCCTGCTCGGGATTCCCAGCCAGTACAACCAGAGCCAGCTGAATCCTTTCTACGGACGAAACAAATACGCCGGAGCATTCGCGCAGGACAGTTGGCATGCAAAATCGAACCTCACGCTGAATTACGGCCTGCGCTGGGATCGCATCGAGCCCTGGTATGAAAAGTACAACCAGATCTCAACGACCGAACCGGGCAAGCAGTCGGTCGTTTTTCCTGGCGCGCCTCTGGGAATCTTGTACCCCACCGATCCAGGGGTGCGCCGCACTCTCGCGCCTCCCGGCGACGAGTTTTCACCGCGCATCGGCCTCGCCTATTCGCCGGAAGTTTCGTCCGACAGCCTTCTCGGCAAGGTCCTGGGCGGCCCCGGCAAAACCAGCATTCGCGCCGGCTTCGGAACGTATTACACCTCCATCGAGGCCCTCACCATCGGAGTCCTGGCGGCCAATGCTCCTTACGGAACGACGTATAGCAGTCCCGCTCCGCCGCAGTTTTCTAACCCGTTCGTGACGGCTTCCAACGGCCAGAATCTGGGCCAGTATTTTCCCGTTACTTTTGCGCCTCTGAACTCCTCCAGCCGTAACCCCGACCCCAACGTCGACTGGTCGCAATATGTGCCGATCAGCGGCATCCCGGCGTATCCCGTCAGCAACCGCATTCCTTACACCGAGCAATACATGTTTTCGCTGGAACGGCAGTTGGGAGACAACACTCTGTTCAGCGCCAGCTACGTCGGCAATCAGTCCCACCGCCTTCTGGTTTTGGTGGAATCCAACCCTGGTGACCCCGCGCTGTGCCTGAGCTTGAGCCAGACCAGTCAGGTCGCCCACGGATCTGCAACCTGCGGACCTTTTGGCGAAAGCAACATCTTTACCACAGCGTCAGGCCAAACCGTGAACGGCACCCGTGGACCGCTGGGCCCGAATTTCGGCAGCAACACCAACCAGTCTACGATTGGCAATTCCAACTACAACGCTCTTGAACTTAGCCTCCGCCACACCAGCAAGCGCCTGCAATTATTTGCCAGCTACACCTTCAGTAAATCGATCGATCAGTCTTCCAACGTGGGGGAAGAAGTGAACCCGGTCAATCCCCGGCTCAGCTATGCCCTGTCCGCGTTCGATGTGAAGCACAACTTTGTAGTGAGCTACGCCTACGAGCTTCCTCTGGAGCATTTATTCGGAACTACCAACCGTTGGGCGAAAGGCTGGACGGTTTCAGGCATCACCCATTTCAGCAGTGGTTTTCCGGTGACGCTGCTCAACTACGGCGACAATTCTCTGTTGGGGGCAGAGCCGAACGGCATCAACAACTATGGGGTCGATGAACCACAATACGCGCCGGGCCCGCTGAACCTTAACTCCAATCCGCGCGACGGGCAAACGTATTTCGACACTTCCTTGTTCAGCCTGCAGGCCCTGGGCACCCCGGGCAATGCCAAGCGCCGCTTCTTCTACGGCCCCGGACTGGACAACTACGACATGGCATTGATGAAGAACTTGCCGCTCACCGAATCGAAATCGCTGCAATTCCGAATGGAGGCATTCAACGCCTTCAATCATGCGCAGTTTTTCGGTCCCTCCGCGGTCAACGGTAACATTAACAGCTCCACATTCGGCCAGGTGGTGAGCGCGGCTTCCCCGCGGCTCATGCAGGCCGCCCTCAAACTAGTCTTTTAGGCCCAAGATTCCATTTCGGGGCCTGGGCTATGACTTTGGTGGCTTTTGCGACTTTCTGCCCCCCTACAGCATCAAAGCTGAGGTGTTAAAATAATCAATTAGCCTCCCTCCGCGGAGGCGTTTTACGGATCGCTAGGCCCAGCAACGCCGGCTCGATGGAGCGTTCGCGGACAGCGCAACGTGACAACGAGGAGAAAGATCATGGCAGGTAATGGAATTGTCGAAGTTACGGATGCGAATTTCGACCAGGACGTTTTGAAATCTGAGCAGCCAGTGCTGGTCGACTTCTGGGCAACATGGTGCGGCCCCTGCCGCGCTCTCGCTCCTATCGTGGACGAACTCGCCAAGGACTATCAGGGCAAGATCAAAGTCGGCAAAATGGACGTCGACTCTAACAGCGCCACGCCCATGCGCTACAAAGTTACCGGAATCCCGACGCTGCTGGTTTTTAAGGGCGGACAGGTCGTCGAGCAACTCGTCGGCTACAAGCCGAAAGACGCCATCGCCCAGGCTCTGGATAAGCACGTCAGGTAAATCGGCTCTCAGCCGTCAGCTCCCAGCTTTCGGCGAAACGCCCGGGAACCGTCCCGGGCGTTGTTGCGTCTGTATCTCCACGGCTGCAGCCGTTCCTTCACGGCGCTTCCGCAAGGGTGTAGTCGAACCCGTAGGAATGCTTGCCGTCGGCGATTTTGATCGTCATCACACCCGCCAGCCCGATGAGTTGTTCCGTCCCTGAGTCCGGCACCACGCTGACCGTCATCTGCGGCGCGCCCCGCGTCATGGTGCCGCTGTGTTGCAGCACAAAGCTGCCGCTGCGTCCCTTCAGCGTTCCGGTTACTCGCTCCATGGCCACGTAGCCGCCTGAACCTGGCACGCTCGACATCGCCGCCAGCATCTGCCCTTTGCTGATCGCTTCCAGATCTCCGCGAAATTGCTTATCGAGAAACATTCTTCCCACGCCCGCATCGCCTTCGGCGTCTGGAGCTTGCGGCGCAACCTTCACCTCAAACGTTCCATTGGCATGACTCGTCAAAAATTTCTCCTTCGCGACGGCACTTAGCTTTGCCGCGCCCGACCCCGCCGCCTGGTTCTGCGCCTGCCCGGAGCTGGACACGCCCAGACATAAGCAGAGACAAATTCCGAAAATCATGCAGGCCTTGGTCAACTGCATTCTGAATCGAAATCGGATTTTCATCGGTTACCACCAATCAAGGCCAAGGGCCGGAAGCTAAGAGCCGGAAGCTAGAAGCTCTAATACTTCCTGAGCACCCCAATCACCCGCCCCTGCACTTCCACAGAAGCCGCCGGCACGATGATCGGCTTCATGGTGACGTTCGAAGGCTGCAGCCGGATGTTTTCGCCCTCGCGGTAAAAGCGCTTCAGCGTGGCATCGCTCGTATCCACCAGCGCCACCACAATGTCGCCGTTGTGCGCGGTCTTCGCCTTTTCTACCAGCACGTAATCGCCGTCGAGGATGTGCTCGTCCTGCATGGATTCCCCGCGCACCTCGAGCACGAACACATCTTTCGAGCGCACGAAATCGGCCAGCGAAATCGTCTCCGGATTCTCCACCGCCTCAATCGGCTGGCCCGCGGCGATGCGGCCCACCAACGGCAACACCAGCCCAGTGTTCACGCTCATGGCTTGCTTCAGGCGTCCCTTGGGGGGAAGCAGATCAATCGAGCGGCTGCGGTTGTAGTCGCGCGTGAGCAAGCCCTTCTTTTCCAGATTCGAGACGTGCTTGTGCACCGTGGCCAGCGAATTCAGGTCGAGCCCCTTGCCAATCTCCTCAAACGACGGAGAATAGCCATGCTCGGCCACGAATCGCGAAATAAAGTCGTAAACTTCGTGCTGCCTGCGTGTGATCGCCATGCCGCCATTATTGGCGAACAGAAGGCGAAAAAGCAAGCGAGAAGTGGCCGCCATAAGGTTTTCCTTCGTGTACCTTAGCGTCCTTTGTGGTCCATGCCTTTTGGCGGTTGACCCTGAAACTTTTCTTGGTCCCGCAACTCCAATCCACTAGCGCCTTTCCTACGTACTCAGAAGAGGGGGACAACATCATGTCGAGCCCATCGCTCAAATCGGTTCTGCTTTCTGTGGGGCTGCTTCTCGGCGCGACCGCTTGCAACGCCAAAGCCGGCGCTGCCGCCGCCGTTCCCGCACCCGCGCAAGACGCCAAACTCGCCGCGGCTTCCGGCCAGCAGACTGCGGTTGTCGCCGGCGGCTGCTTCTGGGGCATCCAGGCGGTTTTTCAGCATGTAAAAGGCGTGATCAGCGCCACTTCCGGCTATTCGGGCGGAGCGGTCAAGAACCCCGAGTATGAAGTCGTCAGCACCGGCGAGACCGGACACGCGGAATCCGTTCAGATCGTCTACGATCCTTCGCAGATCACCTACGGAGAGCTGCTGCGCGTGTTCTTCTCGGTCGCTCACGATCCCACGGAACTCAACCGTCAGGGCCCCGATGAAGGCACGCAATACCGCTCTGCCATCTTCTACAACAGTGACGAACAGAAGCGCATCGCCGAGGCCTACATCGCGCAGCTCGACAGCGCCGGCGTGTTCTCGAGCAAGATTGTGACGCAGGTCGTGCCGCTGCGGGCCTTTTACAAGGCCGAGGCCTATCATCAGAACTATGCAGCCCTGCATCCCAACCAGCCCTATATCGTGTTCAACGACGCGCCGAAAGTGGAGCATCTGCGCCAGGAGTTTCCCGATCTCTATACCGGAAAGTAGAATTGAATTGTTTTCTTCGCGATCTTTGCGGCCTTTACTCTGCGAACTTCGCGGTTAAAAGCTTTGGATTTTTGAGGAGTAAGAAAATGTTCGATTCCGATCTGGAAGCAAAAGGCGCAACGCGCCGGATGTTCATCGCCAGCGCAGCCGCAACCCTCGGAGGTCTGGCGTTGTGGTCGTGGAAGAAATCCCGGCCGGTGGAAGTAGTCGCCGCCGCAGGCCCCCCGAAGGAAGTCACGATTGTTCAGTTCTCCGATTCCGGCGAGCGCTTGAAGACGGTGCAGGTCACGAAAGTAGTGAAGTCCGAAGCCGAGTGGCGCAGGCAGCTTTCCTCGAACGCGTTCGACATCACTCGCCACGCCGACACGGAAATCGCTTTCTCCGGCAAATACTGGGATCTGCACGACAAGGGAATCTTCCGCTGCATCTGCTGCGACAACGCGCTCTTCAGTTCAGATACGAAGTTCGACTCCGGCACCGGATGGCCCAGCTTCTGGGCGCCGCTTGCCGCCGAGAACGTAACCGAGATCCGCGACACAGCTTTCGGAATGGTCCGCGCGGCGGTCGCCTGCACCCAGTGTGACGCCCATCTCGGCCACGTTTTCGACGACGGCCCCGAGCCCACGCATCTTCGCTACTGCATGAACTCGGCATCATTGCGCTTCGTGAAGCGAACTTAGCTGAATTTTCTACTGTCAATCTGCATTTTCCCTCTTGCGCAAAACCAAAAGTCATGGCATCTTCAAACAATCTTCTTACGAAAGGACGCCCGATGGCGGACTACACCTACAAATCGCTACGCGGGCAACTGTGGCCAAACATAGGCCTTAGTTGCTTCAGGGCGTCATCCCATTACGCCAGTTAGTCTTCGGCTGCCTGGGAGTCCTGTAACGCAAAGCTTAGATAATTAATCGCACAGGCGGTCACCCCGTCTGTGCAAACGCGTGGGATTGCACCCGCGTGCGCCCCCACGAGGGTCTCAAGGTCCTTCGTTTCCGGGGACACGCACGTTTGCATCTCGCCGCGACAGCTCCGGCTGAAGCCGGTTAGAGAGAAATCTATGAGCATCGCGCTAAAGATCAAGAACGGAACGCTGGTGGAGGGCGAGCCGCTGTGCCGCACCTGCCGCTGGGTCCACATGCAGAAAGGCTTCCGCGAGAGCGAGGAAGCTATTTTCTGCGACTACGGCGTTCTACGCCGTGTTCGCTTTAAGGTGGCGGAGTGCACCGAATACATCGATCGCACTGTCCCGACTCGCTCCGAGATGGAGAAGATGGCACTGCTGATCCATATAGAGCCGGCGCGCCAACGTGCCGGTTTCACGACAAGTGCCGGCTTCGCCGCGCGTGCGGAAGACGAAGACGAACAAGATTCCGTCTCCGTGATGGAGTAACGGAACGGGGAGTTCCACGCCCGGGAAATGGGCCGTGTGCCCGGAAAGGAGGTTTCGATGCCTGGGATAGTTGTCTATCTGATCGGTCTGGCAATTGCGCGCGCCCTCCGCAGCCTGCGGACGAAGCGTCCGCAGGGACTGTGCGGGAATTGCGCATTCGTGCACATGCAGTACGGCGCGACCGGCCGCAATGCCGTGTTCTGCACTTACGGCGGAGGGGTGCGCCCGGTGAAGCTCGACGTGCTCTACTGCACGGATTTCCGCAACCGTCACCAGCCGGCTCGCACCGTGCGGATCGGATTCGTGCCTGAGATTCAGGGCGTCGAAACCGAACGTAGAGACGCAGCATGAGCTGCGTCTCTACATCGCGACTCATAAAAAGCGGCGGTCCCTGCGCAATCGATCTCAGGGTAGGTTCCGACGCCCGCGATTAGGGGCTCACCGAGAGCCCACAGGATCAGGCGCCGGTTACGAAGAATTTCTCGTCGGGCTTGTGGTCGGGCTTGTGGTCTTTGTTGGTGGCGGCGTCGCCGGCAACGTCTTGCACGAAGTCGCGGCGGCGTTCGCCTCCCTTGTGCGTGAGCACGCGCACGCGGCGCGCCGGAATGTTACTCGGTTCCAGCGCGACGATGCGGCCGTCGCGAACCTGGATCTGCGAGCGGAACCAATCGGTGCGGTACATGCGTCCGGAAGCGTAGAACGTCATAGAAGCGGCGAGCGGGCCTTCGAATTCGTCTCCCGTGCAGGCCAGAATGCGCTTGCCCATTTCCTGCGTCCAGGTCATGCCGCCGACCAAAGGATCGTTAAGACGGCAGCGCTCGAACGGCACTGCATGCGATAGCTTACGCAGTTGCACCAGTTGCAGCAGTACCGAAGTCTTGGCCAGGTTCGTGACGATGATTTTGGCCTCGCTCGCGGAAACGCGCTCCAGCTTGAGATGCAACTCCGGCGACCATTCGCGCTCGAACTCTTCGCGCGCCAGCTGCAGGCCCTTGTCGGTGGCCTCTACGTAGCGCAGCGTTGCCCGCGCCAGCACGATACTGAAGAAGGTAGTCACGATCGTGGCAATGATGGGGACGTAGCTGAGCAGCGTGGAGAACGGGACGCGTATCGAGTTCACTAATTGCGGGTTCATAAAAAGCGCTCAGCTCCTCACCGCGCGGTGGCGGCGTTTCAGTTCGGGGAGAGCGCCGCAGGCTGCTTCGTCGAGTAAAGTTGGTTGCGTGCAGGCGCCAAGATTCTAAAATTCTAATGAAGGGAGAGTGAGCGCTCCAGATGCGTATGGTGCGATGTCCGGGTCGGGCGGGGGCTGAGACTTTAGTAACTGCCTGTGCAGGACGGGCACTCTTGTCCGTCGCCCTTGACCTTGGTTTTGATTTCGATCTTGATTGTTGATGTGCCGCACACATGAAAGTCAAAAGCGGCGGACAAGAGTGTCCGCCCTACACGTGCCTATTCCAAAACGCTGTCGTCGAGCTTCTTGCGGCCCCAGTCTGCAGCCGCTTGCACGAAGGCCAACACCACCGGATGCGGCTTTTTCTCGGTGGACGACAATTGCGGCTGGAAAAGCATTGCCACAAAAAAGCGGTGCGTAGGCGATTCGATGGCGCGAATCTCGCCTTGCGGACCGCGCGCCACCACCGGGAATCCAGCTTCCATGGCGCACCACTCAAATTCCGGATTCACTTCGAAGTTGCAGAAGAACTCCTCGGTCGCGGTTTCCTTGTCCTTGCCATAAAACGATTGCAGATAGGAGCCGGGACGAAGCCGAATCTCGGGAATCGCGCCGGAAAGCTTGGGCGCCTCGCCCTTGCGATTGGGGACGGCGCAGGCTACGGGATAAATGACGATATTCTTCGAGCCAGAGTTATTCTCGGCGGAGTCCGCGTCCTTGAGGCCGTGTACGTTGCGGGCGAATTCGAGGAAAGCGTATTGAAACCCGCCGCAGGTCCCCAGAAACGGCCAGTCGCGCCGGCGGGCAAATTCAATCCCCTTGAGCATGCCTTCCAAGCTTTTGTAGGGACTGCCCGGCGAAGCCCACAGGCCGTCGAAGCTTTCGAGAATTTGTTCAGAGCCGGGCGCGACCAGCGAGGGCGTGGGGATCCACTCCGCTTCCACCGTGATGCCCAGCTTGCGCGCGGCATGCTGGATCGAATTCGTGGTCGCCGGATGCGAGCGAAATTCAGAGTTGAAGTCGCCCAGAATCCCAATACGGGTGGCATCGCTCACTTGAGCATTGTACTAGAGCGCTTTGCGCGGACGAGCGCCATCAAACGCGGTCTGGTGTAGAAGAATGGTGCTGGAAGAATGGCGCCGGAAGGATGGCGCGGTAAGAGCTCGCCGATCACAACCAGTTAAGGACGCTGAGCAGGCCATAAAGGCTGAGCAGCGCCAGCGCCGGTCCGCCCCAGATCATCAGAGTGCATTGCCAGCCGAGCGAGCGGGCAACCTCCTGCTGGCCGCGCCAGGAAATGAGAAACGCTTTGTTGTTCTGCCCCTTCATCAGGACGACCGGCGGGTGAGGATCGAAGGCATCGGCTCGCCCCGGGATCGGATTTGCAATACCTGTGTTGGAAGGGTTCGCTGAAACCGCAGACAAATTCGCGCGAGCCGAAGATGCCGCCGCGGGTTTTGGGGCGGAAAACGTCGGGTCCGGGCTCATCTTGACCGCCGTGCCTCCCAAGCCAGCGGCCGACCAGGCGACTGGATTCGAAATGCCGGCCCGTCGCAAGGCCTCAGCGACTTTTTGCTGTTGCGCGGGGTCTGCGGACTTAGATGCCGCGGTGCCCGGCGAAAGCGGCGTCCCTTGCTGGTTGCGAGCGATCGGTTGATTGGCGAGCGTGCGTGCTGCAAACGTGTTCAAGTCGTTGTCAAATGAATCGGAAGAGCTGCTGCGGGAAGAACTTGCACCCGAAGAAAACGATAATGAGCTGCCGCCCGACAGCGAGAATGTCGGAAGCGGAAGCGCAGACGACAAAGAAAATCTCCGCGCAGAAACCTGATCCAGCGCATCGGGGTCGGGCACCGCATCGGCTTTGACCTCAAGTCCAGGATTGTCGCCCAGCGTGCCCAGAATAAACAGCGCGTTCTTGGGCTTGATGCAGCATTCCTCAATCTTGATCCTGTTGCAGGTGGCCACGCCGTGGCGCGCCAGAAAGCTGTCGACGCTCGTGGGGGTTTCGTTTCTGGAGAAGAACGACGTGTTAAACTCCTCCTGGAAGTCGCGATGCAAGTCGAGTTCTGCGCCGCGCGGATCGACCAGCACGCGTCCGGTATTGTCGTCGAGGAAAAACGGCAGGTGCATACACTCGCCGGCCACCTTCACCCATTGATTATTCTTGCCCTGGCGCTTCCACTCCCACGCCACCGTGCGGTAGTAGTAACAAGCTCTCCCCGTCACGGGCGCCACCATGGTGTAAGGCCCAGCCGCCAGGCCGCTGACTTCCACCATTCCCATGGCCGCGCTGCGAATTTTCGAGAACGGAGTGTCGAGGATCAGCCGGCGTCGCTTCAGCAGATAGAATCCGCGAAAAAAGAGATAGATGCCTGCCGCAAAGCCGATTGCGCCCCAGACGATGAAGCCTCCGGGGCTCGGCGTATTCGACGATAGGAGCGCGAGCATCACAGATGAAGTCCCAAAGCGAGGCTCGAGATACGCGGAGCCTAGGCCAGCGTAAGGGATCAGGAAACTGGGCTGCAGTACAAAACGCTGGATCGGCTTACGTTGGTAATGAAGTCCGGCAGGTGATGGTATTTGAGGTAGTCCGTGAAGGGCTTACAAAACTGGAAACCAGAAGCTGGAAACCAGAAGCTGAGAATAAAAACTGAGACCTGGAAACCAGAACTGAGAACCAGAACTGAGAACTGAGAACTGAGAACTGAGAACTGAGAACTGAGAACTGCTTTCCCCTACCCGCCCGCCTTCAGCTCAGTGAGCACCTGCTTGGCAATTTCCTTCAGGGTCTCGAATACGCCTACGCCCTGAAATGCCACCGCCTCCACGACCGCTTCGTTCTTCTTGCGAAGTTCGGTGCACAGCAGGTCCACAGGCAGAATGTTGGGCAGGTCGCGCTTGTTCAGTTGCAGCACGTAAGGAATTTTGTTGAAGTCGTAGCCGTGCTCTTTCAGGTTCGACATCAGGTTGTCGAGCGCCTCGACGTTAGCGTCCATGCGCTGCTCCTGCGAGTCGGCGACGAAGACAATGCCATCCACGCCGCGAAGAATCAGCTTGCGGCTGGCGTCATAAAACACCTGTCCGGGCACGGTGTAGAGATGAATTCGGGTCTTAAAGCCGCGCACATTTCCCAGGTCGAGCGGCAGAAAATCGAAGAACAAAGTACGCTCGGTTTCGGTGGCGAGCGAGATCATCTTGCCCTTCTGCTGGTCCGCGGTCTTCTGATAGATCACCTGCAGGTTCGTGGTCTTACCGCCTAAACCAGCGCCGTAATACACGATCTTGCAATTGATCTCGCGGGCTGCGAAGTTGATGAAACTCAAAGGCTTCCTCGAATAAACGCGCGGCGGCACACTGCTGCAATCGCTTCCGCGCACAATTGTCCCTGTGGGGGGCCTGAAGGTTTTATATCACACGCCCTCTATCACTTGCAGGTTACTCCTGTGACCCCAGGTAGCCCATTGGTGGTATTTGGGCACAGGCTCTACAATGGGAATGATGCCTAACCACTCAAAATTTGCTCCCCGACCGCTGCTGCTCGCCGCCATCTTAGCTGGCAGTATTCTCGCTTTCTTCCCGCAAACTAAGGCTTTCGGACAAACCTCAACGCCATCCCAACCCAGTCAGCCGGCCAAGGCCTCGGTTCCGGCGAAACCGGCGTCGGCGACTACTCCCAAAACGGGAACCGCCAAGACTGCAACCGCCGCTACGCCCCTTGTCCTCAAGACTGCCAAGCAGAAGCGGAGCTACGCCATCGGCGCCGACATCGGCAAAAAAGTCGGCGGCCAGCTCAAGGCCCAGTCCGTGGAACTTGATCCCGCGATGGTCGCGCGCGGCATCCGGGACGCTCTTTCCGGCGCCAAGTCGGCCATGACCGACGAGGAAATTCGCACCACCCTCACCGAACTGCGCGCTCAGCTGCAACAGAAACAGGCGGCCGTCGTCCAGGAGGCCAGCGCAAAGAACAAGCAGGAAGGTGAAGCCTTCCTGGCGGCCAATAAGGGGAAAGAGGGGGTGGTAACCCTTCCGAGCGGGCTGCAATACAAAATCCTGAAAGAAGGCGATGGCAAGAAGCCCCTGGCCACCGATACCGTGCAGTGCAACTACAGGGGCACGCTCATCGACGGCACCGAGTTCGACAGCTCTGCCAAGCACGGCGGCGCTCCTGCCTCGTTTCCTGTCAATGGCGTGATCAAGGGCTGGACCGAAGCGTTGCAGTTGATGCCCGTGGGATCGAAATGGCAACTATTCGTCCCTTCCGACCTGGCCTATGGCGACCGGGGAGCCGGGGGCAGCATTGGACCGGGCGCGACCTTGATCTTCGAAGTGGAGTTGGTCTCGATTCAGGATAAGGCGCAGGACACGCCGGCAAAGTAGTAGGTAGTAGCGCCGCCGTCTCGGCGGCGCTACTCGGTTCCTATTGGGATCGCGGCTGGGCCGCAGGGCAAACTCGGTCTCTGGCGTAGATCTTCAGTCCTGGGTGATCGATCTTGACTTCCAGGTCGTTGCATTTTTCGCTGACCGTGGCTCGCGTCAAATAGCCCAGCGTGTACTGGTTGCGCACGTCGGAAGTGATATCCGCGTACGCATTTTCGATGGTGCTGCGCGAGAACCCGGTGTAGATCTGCCCGCCTCCCGAGGCCGCCGTGTATTTGGGCAGCAGATCGCTGTAGCCCTGCAGGGGAAGATGGAACTTCTCGAGCTTGTTGTAGCCGGGGATGGCCGAGCCTTCCACGACCGCTGCCTTCACCTGGATGCCCTGGGCGAGCAGCACTCGCAGGACGTCGCGGAAGCTGGCCTGGCTGCCCATTTCGCGTCCGTCGCTGATCACGAAGATCACCTTGCGGCGCGTTTTGTCGCGCTTGCTCAGGTCGAGCGCTGCGCGCAGGATCGCGTCGTTCAGAACGTGTGCTTCCCGCGGTGGCGTATTCACCGGCACTGACGGACTCCCGACCGGAATTCCGTTCACGATCGGTCCCGAGGCCATCGGCCCGCTCAGCACCGCAACTCCATTCTCGTGCCCGGTTTCCGTTTTCATCTGGTTCAGCACCGCGGTCAGCTTCGGTCCCGCGGCCTGGTAGCTGCTGACCTGGCTGACCGTGCTGCTATAGGTGTAGAGCGCCACTTCGTCATAGGCACTGAAAGCTTCCGCCAGCGCGGAAAATGTCTGATTGATCTTCTGCACAGCGACATCAGGCATTCCGGTATCGATCACGACGGCCACAGAGAGCTCGAACGGGTCGGTTGTGAAGTATTTCAGTTGCTGCGGCTTGCCGTTTTCCAGCACCGTGAAGTCCTTGGGCCGCAATCCATCTACGCGGCGCCCTTCCTTGTCTTTGACCATCACCGGAATCGTCACGGAATTCACCACAATCGAGAACTTGAGCAAATCGGCCTTGGCACTCGGCTGGGTTGCGGAAACACCCGCGGTACTGCCCGGGGGCAGGGTTTCGACCGGCGGCATGTGCGGCGGAGGCTGGGTTTCCGTGCCCGCCTGGCCGAAATCATCCGGTTTGTGAGCCTTCGCGGGGACCTTGTCGCCGGTTTTGTCGGCGTCTGGCGGGTTTACGGGCGGCTTGTCCAGCCGCTCCGGCGGAGCTGGCGCGGGAGGCTGCACCGCGGACGGGGCGTCCGGAATATCCTGCGATTGCGCTGGCTTTTGCGCATCCGCGGGCGCCGATTGGCTGCTGGATTGTGCCCGCGCCGGCACCCCCAGAACTTGAGTCCCGGCCAAGATCAGAGCCACTCCGGCTAGACCTGCAAACACGAGCCTCGACCAACCCTTGTCTCTGCCCAACTTCCTGCTGACAGACTCCATTTGACCTCTCGCCTTGATGTTTCGCTCAGTCCAAGCGCCCGGACCAGCAATTCCGCAACACTTAGGATGCCTGTGCCGGCCGTTTTGGTGCATCTAACCGAATAGATTAGAGCTACAAGATCGGGACCCTACAACATTTCACACTACAAGATTAGACTATCCGGGGAAGGGTTGCATGCCACCTGATCATGTCCAATCTGACCATGCCCTAAAGGTATCGCAAAGAGACCCTCGAATGTTCAAAATTTCCGCAGTCCGCCTCCAGACCGCAATTACCCTCGTGGCCTGTCTGTGCCTGATGCTCGCGCCATGCGTCGCCCAGCAGGCCTCGGCACCTCCGAAGCCAGACGACGGGGGCCAGACGGCCTCAGGCCAGTCTGGCGCTGCTCAAAGCGGCGATGACCAGAAGCCCCAGGAGACGTTGAAGGTCAACGTCAACGTGGTGCAGCTCTTCTTCAATGTCAAAGACAAGAAGGGCGTGCTCATCCCCAATCTGAACAAAGACGATTTCTCAATTGCCGAAGACGGCAGGCCGCAAACCATCAAGTACTTCACTGCGGAATCGAATTTGCCGCTTACGCTGGGAATTCTCATTGACTCCAGCGGCAGCCAGCAGCGCGTTCTCGACATGGAAAAAGAAGTCGGCGGGGCATTCCTGAAACAGATTTTGCGCAACAACGACGAAGCCTTCGTCATCGGCTTCGATGTGGACGTAGATCTGTTGCAGGATTTCACCAACGACGTGCACCGGCTGCAGGCAGCCCTGAACAAAACCAAAATCAACATCGGCGGAGGAAATCTTGGACCTCCCGGAATCGGGGGCGGGCCTATCCCGACCAGCAACCCGCGCGGCACGCTGCTCTATGATGCGGTCTATCTTTCCGGCCATGACATGCTCGCCAAAGAGACCGGGCGCAAGGCGATGATCCTGCTCACCGACGGCCAGGACGAGGGTAGCCAGCTCAAGATTAAGGACGCGATTGAGGCCGCGCAGAAGTCCGATGCCATCGTATACGTGCTGCTCTGCGCCGACCGCGGAATCTACGGCATGGGGGGCATGGGCTACACCGGCGAAGGCGAAATGAAAAAACTCACCGAGCAAACTGGAGGCCGGATGATCAATGTCGGCAACAACTTCGAGAAACTCCGGGACGCTTTCGACCAGATCGCCACCGAACTGCGCAGCCAGTACAACATCGGCTACACGCCCGACAACACCAAGCTTGATGGCAGCTACCGCAAGCTCGAGATCAAGAGCAAACAAAACTACAAGATTCAGGCGCGCGCGGGGTACTATGCGGGCCACACGCAGGACTAGGTTCGTTCTTCGTGTGACTCCGTGGTAAACGCCTCTTATGGGAAGGGCACGAGTTTACTCGTGCTTAAGTCGTTGAAAATTATGTCCGCGCTTCAGCGCCTGAGGTGGGCATTCTCGTAACGATTTCTTCCAAAGCCTCTCTTTGGCCTTCTACTCCACGGCTTCATCCCAGCGCACAGTTCTTTTTTCCCGGCTGCTTTTGTGTGCTAAGAGAACTGCCCGCATCGCATTCAGCGATTGCTGCGGCGTTACCTCCAGCGGGACGCCTTTCTCAATCGCGTCGCGCACGTTGGCGTAGAAGTTGCGATAGTCGCCGCGCTCGGTCTTCACGCGCCGGCTGGGCGCTCCGACCACGCTGAGAGTCCCCCAAAGTTCTTCCGGGTCCACGCCCCAGTCAGGGCCCCAGTCCTTGCCTTTGGGAAATTTTCCCAGGCGCAACGGCTCTTCCTGCGGGTCCATTCCGTATTTCACGAACGTTCCCTTGGTTCCGTGAAGCAGGTAGTGGGCGGTGGGAGCGAAGGCAATAATGCGCCCGCGCAGCAGGGCACGCGTCCGCGGATATTCCAGGAGCACATCAAACGCATCGTCCACTTCAGAAGTCGGCCGCTGGCGAATCGCCCAGCCTGTCACGGCCTGTGGTTCTCCGAATAAGATCAGCGCCTGATCGATCAAGTGCGGGCCCAGATCGAACAGAACGCCGGCGCCCGGCTGGTCCGCGCGTTCGCGCCACGCGCCGGGCTTGGACTCGAGACGAAACCGGTCGAAGCGCGACTCGAACTCGACAACCTCACCCAGCGCTCCCGAGGCGACGAGTTTCTGCACCGTGTGAAAATCTCCGTCATACCGGCGATCGTGATACACGTTGATCAGCCGCCCACGCTCCGCCGCCAGCCGCACCAGTTCCTCGGATTCCTTCATCGTGGGCGCGAAGGGCTTGTCGACCACCACGTCGCGCCCCGCCAGCAGGCAGGCCTTGGCCAGATCGAAATGCGAATCGTTGGGAGTCGCCACCACCACCAGGCGAATACTCTCATCGGAGAGCAGTTCCTCCAGCGTTCGCGCCACGCGAGCCTGCGGATATTGTTCCCGCGCCAGCGATCCCCGGCGTTCCAGAATGCAAGCCAGCTCCATGCCTGCGACGCCCTCAATCACCGGCGCATGGAACGCCTGCCCCGCCAATCCAAAGCCAATCAATCCCACTCGTAGCATGATGTTTCCTTTTTATGACGGCCTGATTTGTGACGGCCCGATTCTTCGAGATGGTCTCAGACGCAGTGAGGAATTCTAAGGCATGAGGCTGGGTTTTGACGATCCGGAGCGGAGGGATGTGCGGGTTTTCCCGGCGACGGGTAGTCGAAAGGTTCGCGCTAGTCGTTCTTCACACCCAGCCGCTTCGCCATTTCCGCATACAGAAAGCCCTTGCCCGCTCGGTAAGGCTGAACCCATTCGCCGTCAATCACAAACTGCGGAATGGCTTGTTTGCCGGTGCGTTTCACGATTTCTTCGATCGCGCCCGGCGTGGTCGCGACATCAATCTCTTTGTAAGCAATATTGTGCTTGGCCAGAAAGCGCTTGGCTTCACGGCAATCTGGACACGTGGCAGAGGAGTAAACAATCAGTTCCATAATTTTACACGCGGTCTGTAGCCCGTCGAGACGAGACATAGCTTGCTACGCCTCGCACTTGCACACTCCAATCTTATACCCGGTCCAGCCGCGGCAGCGTACGCTCGTTGACGACGTTCCCAGTGTTCAGCGTGGAAGCCGGCTCAAACAGCAGAATCCAACACTCCTCCGGCGCCACGGGACGGTGCTCCACCCCGCGCGGCACGACGATGAATTCGCCTTCTTCAATCCATTCGTGCCGCCCGCGCAAATCGGCGTCACGAAACTCCATGCGGAAGCGGCCTTTCACTACCAGAAACAACTCGTCTTCGTTCTCATGATGATGAAATACGAATTCACCCTTGAGTTTGTCGAACTTGACCAACTGCCCGTTGAGCTCGGCGGCGATGTAGGGCTTCCAATATTCGGAGATCTTGGCGAACTTTTCGGCGATATTGATTTTCGTCATCGTCACCCCAAAAGTTTATCTGCTCACCGCTTGCAGATTCGTCTGAGCGCAATCGCGAGCCTGTTGGCCGGCCCCAATTAAATCTAAATTAGATCTGGCCGAAGCCGCCATCCACATTCAGGTCGACTCCGGTAATGTAAGACGCTTCGCTGCTGGCGAGGAACAGAACCGCATGGGCTACTTCCTCCGGCGTGCCGAGCCGCTTCATGGGAACCCGCGCCTTGACTCCCTCTTCGAATGCGTCGACGCCAGCTTGCGGCATTCCCGACTTTCCAAGAATCGGAGTGTAGATCGGCCCGGGGCTGACGACGTTGACGCGAATATTTCGGTCCACCAGTTCAGCCGCCCACGTGCGGGCAAGAGAACGCACGGCCGCTTTCGTGGCCGAATAGACGCTGGTTCCGGGAGCTCCTTTTGCCGCGACCACCGAGGCGTTCAAGACGATGCCAGCATTGTCGTTAAGCAGAGGAAGCGCCTTCTGCAGCGTGAAATATAAGCCCTTCACATTGATGTCGAACTGTTCGTCGAACAGTTGTTCGCTGCTGTCTGCTGCGGGCGCAAACTTGGCGATACCGGCATTGGCGAAGAGCGCGTCGATCTTGCCGAACTTCGCGGCGATCTGGGCGAAGAACTTATCGATGTCCGCCAATTTAGAAACATCTGCCTTCACTGCCAACGTATTCCCGCCAATGGCCTTAACGGCATCATCCAGCGTTTTCTGGTCGCGGCCGGAGATGGCGACTTTCGCGCCTTCCTCATGGAACATTTTCGCGGTGGCCAAACCGATGCCGCTGTTGCCGCCGGTAATTACGACTGACTTTCCTTCAAACCTGTTTTTCATGGAATATCTCCAAAGATGGAAGATGAATGAGGAAAGACGAATCGCGGTCAGTCTGAGAACGACCGCCTGCTTCGCCTGTCTTGGGGATTTGATGACCGTAAAGGTGTTCAGGGTTCGGGCCATAAAACAAAAGCCGCCAGCTTGCGCTGACGGCCTTTTCTGAGAACTGAGAACCGAGAACTGAGAACTAATTCGAGTACAGCAGCACGCCCTCGGCCTTTTCTGCGTCCACCGGGCGGTAGAACAGCTTGTTGTCCTCAAGGAAGACCTCGATAAACGCCGGACGCGTCGTGATCGTGCCCTGAATCAGCGCTTCCGACAGCGGGTCTTCAATGTATTTCTGCAACGCGCGCCGCAGCGGCCGCGCGCCGTAGCTGCGGTCGGTGAGCGTCTGGTTGAGGATCCATTTCTTGGCCTCGTCCGCAACCGAAACTGTGATGGCCTTCTGCGCCAGGTTCTGGTTGAGCTGGTTAACCATGAGCTCCAGAATCTGGATCAGGTCGTTCTCGCCCAGAGCGTTGAACAGAATAATCTCGTCCAGCCGGTTCAGGAACTCGGGATTGAACGTGCGTTTGACCTCGCCTTTAACAAGTTCTTCCACCTTGTCCGAGATCATATCTTCTTTGCTCGACTGGAACCCCAGGCCCTCGCGTTTTTGCAAATGCCGGGCGCCGATGTTCGAAGTCATGATGAGAATTACGTTCTTGAAATCAACCGTGTTTCCCAAACCGTCCGTCAGTTGCCCGTCTTCAAACACCTGCAACAGAATATTGAACACATCGGGATGCGCTTTCTCGATTTCATCGAGCAGCACCACTGAATAGGGCGCGCGCTTCACGCGTTCGGTCAGCTGTCCGCCTTCTTCGTAGCCCACGTATCCCGGAGGCGAGCCGATCAGCTTCGAAACCGAATGCTTCTCCATGAACTCCGACATGTCGAAGCGGACCAGAGCTTTCTCGGTGCCGAACATGAAGTGTGCCAGGGTGCGAGCCACTTCCGTCTTTCCGACGCCGGTCGGGCCCAGGAACAGGAACGACCCAATCGGCCGGTTCGGATTCTTCAATCCTGCGCGCGACCGCCGGATCGCCCGCGCCAGCGCGCTGATCGATTTATCCTGAGAAATAATCCGCTTGTGTAGTTCTTCTTCGATGCGCAGCAGTTTCTGCGTTTCTTCTTCTTTAATCGAAGTGACCGGAACGCCCGTCCAGCGCGAAACCACGTCTTCAATATCCTCGCGGTTCACAACTCCGGTCGAAGATTCGTCGAGATGATATTTCTCGCGCAGCGCGCGCAGGTTGTCGCGTTCCTTGCGCTCTTCGTCGGAGTAGAAACGGGCCTTCTCAAACTCATGATTCGCAATGGCATTTTCCATGCGATGCACGATGAACTTGATCCGCTTCTGCACCTCGGTGATTTCTTCGGGCAGCGAAGTCTGGCGCAGCTTCACGCGTGCCCCGGCTTCGTCGACGAGATCAATCGCCTTGTCCGGCAGGAACCGGTCGGGAATGTAGCGGTTCGAGTGCGAGACCGCGAAGTTGATGGCATCGTCGGTGTAGGTGACCGCGTGGAATTTTTCGTAGCGATCCTTGATGCCAAACAGAATCTTGATCGCGTCGGCCTCGTTCGGAGGCGGAACCTTCACTGCCTGGAATCGCCGTTCGAGCGAACGGTCTTTCTCGATCGACTTGCGATACTCGCCCGGAGTGGTGGCCCCAATGCACTGAATCTCGCCGCGCGACAGCGCTGGCTTGAGAATGTTGGCCGCGTCCAGCGACCCTTCCGCCGATCCCGCCCCAACGAGCGTGTGCAGCTCGTCAATAAAAATGATGGAATTCTGATTTTCCATCAGTTCTTTCATGATGGTCTTCAGTCGCTCTTCAAATTGCCCGCGATATTTCGTTCCCGCCACGATCAGTGAAAGATCAAGCGCGAGAATCCGCTTGTCGGCAAGGAATGACGGAACCTCGCCATCTGCAATGCGCTGCGCCAGTCCCTCGACGATCGCCGTCTTGCCCACTCCTGGCTCGCCGATCAGCACCGGATTGTTTTTGGTGCGGCGGCACAAAATCTGGATCACGCGGTCCACTTCACCGTCCCGACCCACGAGAGGATCGAGCTGGCTGTCCATGGCCGACTGCGTCAGGTCGCGCGAAAATTCGCTCAGCAGGGAAGACTCGCGCTGCCGTGCCGGCGCCGCTTTCTCCTGGCTGCTCCGCGCCAACTCTTCGCGAATGGTGGAAAGCCGCAACCCGCGCTCGTGCAGAATCTCCGCGGCAAAACATTTTTCTTCCCGCAGCAAGCCGAGCAGCAGATGTTCAGTCCCAATGTGGCGGTGCGAAAGCCGTTCGGCTTCTTCCGCCGCATAGGCGAGGACCCGCTTGCATTCGTTGCTGAGCGGCAGGTCCACCGAAGTAGAAACTTTTTCGCGGATGGTGGTGTGTCCCTCGATCTGTTTGCGGATGGATTCCACCGAGGCATGCGACCGCAGAAACCGGTTCGTCAGGGCTTTGTCTTCGCGCAGGAGCCCCAGAAGCAGGTGCTCAGTCTCGATGTAAGGAGACCCGAACTGGCTGGCTTCGTAACGCGCAAAGAAAATTACGCGCCTGGCTTTCTCCGTATAACGTTCAAACATATCGCCCTTCCCCCCTGACCTTCCCGGTCGAGAAAAGCTTTGCCCACTCGACCTGACGCGACCCTGGTTCTACCGCTACCCTCGTTCGTTCAGCGTGCTCCCCGGTACCTCTATTATCGTCATTATGCGATTAAAAGACCAACAAACCCAAGCAATGAATCGCTATTCTAAATCTTTCATCACGTTACCGAAGAAACCTGCCAGGGTTCCATTCGGGCCATCCCGTTTCTAATCTGCTGCTCTTTCATTCAAGAATGCCATTCTTATCTCAATTCTAACCCTGCTCGGTTCCATCTCACGCCGGCAACGATTCCGGTGAAATCTCCTCCACACTACCTCGTCCCAGCCGCAAAACGCGATGGCACCTTCGTGCAAACGACAGATTATGCGTAGCGATGAGAGAGGTAAGCTGGTGCTCGCGATGGAGTCGCGCGATCAACGCGAAAACGGATTCCGCCGTCTGAACGTCGAGGTCGCCGGTGGGCTCATCGGCCAACAACAATTTCGGTCCCGTAATGAGCGCTCGAGCCAGAGCCACGCGCTGCTGCTCTCCGCCGGAAAGCTCGCCGGAACGGTGATGCCCGCGCTGCTCCAGTCCCACCTCACGCAGCCAGCGTGCCGCTTCTGGCTCCGCCTGCTGCCAGGTTTGCCCCCGCAACAGCAGCGGCATGGCAACGTTTTCCGCCGCCGTAAACTCCGGCAGCAGATAGTGAAACTGCCAGACAAAGCCGGTCTCGCGATTGCGAAATTCCGCGGCTGCGTCCTGGGATAACGAATTCAATTTCAAGTGGGCGCAGTATACGTCACCCGCCGAAGCCCGATCAAGAGCGCTCAGGATGTGCAACAAGGTACTCTTGCCCGCTCCCGATTCGCCCACAATCGCCAGCATCTCGCCGCGCTTTACTGTAAACGATAGATTTTCAAAGAGCACCAGGTCCGATTCGCCGGACCGGAACACCTTCTTCAGCCCTTCGACCCGCAGCATCGAGTCAGGTTCGGCTGGATGCTCAGGCCCTTGTGTAGTTAGATGCACTTTTCGTGTCTTTCGTTCCACTCGGCGTTCCGATTGCTGTTTCCACAGCCGTCCTTAACAGTAGTGCGGGGCCGCCGCAGATCGTTTCCAGAGCCACCGACCACTGATCCCCGACCAGTGCTATTCATAGCGCAGCGCCTCCGCCGGCAGTATCCGCGATGCCGACCAGGACGGATACAGCGTGGCCACAAACGAAATCCCCACGGCCACCACGGCCACGATCACGCCGTCCATCAGGCGCGGCGCAAACGGCACATAATCAATCGAATACACTTCCGGCGACAAAGAAATTACATGGTAATGGCCGCCCGCATACGAAATGGCGTACCCGACCGCCAGCCCGATCGCCGTCCCGATCACGCCAATCAGCATCCCCTGCGCTATGAACACGTTGCGCACCTGCGCCTTCCGCGTTCCCATCGACATCAGCACCGCAATGTCTTTCGTTTTTTCCATGACCATCATAATCAGAGATATCAAAATGTTGAGCGCAGCTACAAACACGATGAGGCCGATGGTGATGAACGTGACCAGCCGCTCCAGCCGCAGCGCGTGGAACAGCGCCTTGTTCTGCTCCATCCAGTTCGTGGCCATAAAGCCTTTGCCGGCCGCGTCTTCCAGGTCGCTCGAAATCTTGTCCGCTTTGTAGATGTCATCGACCTTGAACTCGATCACCGAGATCAGATCGCCCAACCCGAACAATTGCTGCGCGTCCGCAAGCCGCACAAACGCCCACGACGAATCGTAGTCAAAGAATCCGGAGCTAAAGATTCCCACCACGCGGAAGCGGTTGTATTTGGGCACCATACCAAAGGGCGTAAGCTCCCCCTGCGGACTGGTCACCAGTACGACCGAGCCCACGCTCGCGCCGAGGCTCTCCGCCATGTCCTTCCCCAAAACGATAGGAGGCATCGCCGCCACGCGCGCCTGCACTCCGGCCAGATCGTCGGGAGACAAATCGTCCTGTTTGGACGTTGTTTGTGCCGCCCCGGCTCGTGTGGCCGCGGGCGCGCCGCCCGCGAGGTTTTCCATCCCAGAAGGATCGATCTGATCCGAAGAACCCTGATGAGTTGCCTGCTCATCCAGCGCCGCCGCCGACCCCTGCTTCACCGAACTCAGCAAATCCCCCACTTGCCGCTCATATTTCGGAATCATCCCTTTGAGCACTGCTCCGCGCGCCCGCGGTCCCCGCGAGATCAGCACCTGCTCAAAAATCGCCGGAGCCGCCGCCACCACGTGCGGCTGCTTCGACAGCCGGTCCATCAGCGCCGGCCAATCCTTGATGCCGTCATCCGCCACCCGCAGCAAACTGATGTGCGAAGTCGACCCCAGCAGCCGTTGCTGCAAATCCTGCCGGAAGCCGTTATTGATGGCCAGCGCCACGACCAGCGAAGCGACGCCCGCTGCGACACCGACAATGGAAATGCCGGTGATGATCCCGATAAAGGCCTGCCGCCGTTTGGCGCGCAGGTAGCGTCTCGCGATGAAGAGTTCAAAGCGCATGGGAAGCTATCAGCCGTCAGCTATCAGCTTTCAGCCAAATTGGATTATACGGTGCAGGTTATAGTGAACAGTACGGCGACCGCAAAATGCGCTTGATCGCCTCAGGGGCGCGGGATGTCCGGCCGCCCTGCCGTCAGAACACGCTCCGCACACTCCGGGTTGTGTCGGTCCCTGAGGCAAACGGCTCCGTTACAACAGTAATTCGCCCGTCTCTCATCTTCGCTCCTAAAATTACCCGTATGAAACGCCTAGTCGTCTTTTCATGCGCTCTGGCTCTTATGTCAGTGCATGCATGCGCCCAGAGATTAGAGGATTCGTCAGATTGGTGGTCGATCAGCCGAGAAGACCCTCGCACGCCGAATGTAAAACCTAGCCATCACGAGTTACAGTCGAGCAACTTTTCGTTAGCCGGCGTCACCCTTGGTCATGGTGGCTTTGAGGCGATAAAGGCGAGACTAGGCCGGGCGCCTGAAATTGAACGTGGTGATGCGAGTACTGGACGTGATCAAGTCTGCTATGCCTCGGCCGCAAACAGCGCGGTGCGTGTGGTTTTCGAGTTCGGGGAGGATGAATCGATTTTCTATATCTTCGCGGGCGGAGCGCCGTGGACGGGCAGCAAATACTGCGTGCCGTCGAAACGCGTCTCGGATAGGCTCAGTACGGCATCAGGCCTCAGGCTAGGACTCACACGTTCTGAGGTAGAGGCTATTCTAGGGCCACCCGACACGACCACATCAGATGAGTTTGTATACTCTCGCGAATTCAATAAGAAGTCGACCCCGACTGAGTTTGAGACATTTAGAAAAGACTATCCACAGCGGCTGAGCGATGAGGAAGCTCATAGGGAGTTCGACTTCTACCCTGTTGAGCAATACATCCTCGTCCGATTCAAAGACTCGAAGCTTATTTATCTTTCCGTCTCCGTATCAGGGAGCGGGGATTAGGGTTCGGTTGTTTGGAAGAACATCGCCGTTGCACAAGTAAATCATCGGTCGCCGCTTACGATATAGCCGAACGCTCGGATTGACGCGCCCTCCTTAGTCGTCCAGCCTCGGCAGCACCGACGGCACCCGCGAACGGTACTCTCGGTACTCCTCTCCAAACCGCTTCTCCAGCTCCGCATCCTCCATGCGAATCATCACCGCGCCCGTGATCATCGCGAAGCCCGTCAGCAGCCAGCTCACCACTAGCCCCGTCCCTACGCTCCAGGCCAGCATCTCGCACAAATGTCCCAGGTACACCGGATGCCTCACGCGGGCCCGAATTCCGGTGGTCACCAAACGCTGCTCGCGATGCTCGGGTTGCAATTCCGGCAACCCGCCAAGCTGCGCCCAACTGAAGTGCATTCCCGCTCGCGCATAAATCCAAAAGCCCACAGCAAACAGCAGCGCTGCCGGAATCCAACTCCAAGCCGTCGAATAAAGCGCGACCTGCCGCCACGGCCCGGTCAGTGCGCCTACCCCAGCCCACATCACGATCCACGCCGGGAGCAATACGCGATAAGGCGACTTCACTCGCTCGCGCCAGCGCTGCGCCCGGGGATGAACCACCAGCCAGAATAGAGGGATGGTCGAATACACCACGCATGCCAGCCATCCCAGGGTTCGCAGCAACCACATCGTTTGATTCTAGCTTGCGAGTAGCCGCAGGCTTTGGCCGCTCCATGGTGGCGGGCGCTTGGGTGGGGCGTGGCAGCATCGGACAGGGACAGGAAAGCGGATTCCTCTCCGGCTTCGCCGGTTCGGAATGACAAGAGTAGTGACCCACGCAATATGCCGGGAGCAGCTCATTCCGGGCAAAGCCTTCGTTTGCCGCAGCCCAGTCCGCCTTCGTAAACTGCTCGGATGCCCGGCTCTCTCACTCCATCCGCAGAAGTTCCCGTCCTCGAAACCACGCGGCTGACACTCCGCCGCCATCGCCTTGACGATTTCACACATTCCGCCGCGATGTGGGCCGACCCCAAGGTGACGCAGTACATCGGTGGCAAGCCGCTCACTGAAGAGGAATCCTGGACCAAGTTTTTGCGTTACGCCGGCCACTGGCAACTGCTGGGCTTTGGTTATTGGGCAGTTGAAGAAAAAGCTACGGGTGATTTCGTCGGAGAGCTCGGATTCGCCGACTACAAGCGCGACCTCCAGCCTTCGCTCAACGGGGCGCCCGAGATCGGTTGGGTGCTGGCCTCGCCGGCACACGGCAAGGGTTTCGCCACTGAGGCTGTGCGCGCAGCCGTGGCCTGGGGCGACGCGCGCTTCCAAGGGGCGCGCACCGCCTGCATCATCGCTCCTGAAAATCTAGCATCCATTCGCGTAGCAGCGAAATGCGGATACCAGAACCCGCAGCCCGCGACTTACAAAGGAAAGCCGACGCTCTTGTTCGTTCGCGAAATTTGACTCCGCTGTTCGCGTCCACTTACGCTTCCTGTCGCTTACGAAGCGGGAGGGTTCATCCATGAGGAGGAAGAAGGTGGTTGCTCCGCTACTTCTGATATTAGCGGCATGCGTCTGTGCCTTCGCTTTTTTTCGGCGGATGGGGAACTCCGAATTCTGGGAATCGCAAATCTCCACGTTCGAGAAAGCAGACCGCGCGAACCCGCCGAAACCTGGAGTCATCGTGTTCACCGGAAGTTCAAGCATTCGATTCTGGAAAACTCTGGCCGATGACATGAAGCCCCTGGACGTGATCAACCGGGGGTTCGGCGGCTCGCAGATCTCTCAAGTCAACCATTACGCGACTCGCATCATCCTTCCATATCGGCCACGCGCAGTTGTGCTCTATGCCGGCGACAACGATCTTTCCTGGCCAGCGTCCAAGTCTCCCGAGCAGGTGTCTGGGGATTTTCAGAAATTTGTGGAAATTATTCACGGCCAGCTTCCCGAGACCTGGATTTACTACATATCGATCAAGCCCACAATCCTCAGGCGGAAGAATTGGGCAAAGATGCAAAAGACAAATGAGCTGATTGCGGACTACATGCGCACGCAACCTCGGACCCAGTTCATCGACGTTTCGGCAGCGATGCTGGATGTGCACGGTCAGCCTCGCGCCGAGCTATTTCGGTGGGACGGTCTGCACATGAATGCCGAGGGCTACGCCATCTGGCTTTCGATCATCAAGCCTGTACTCCTGAGCCGTTTTGGAGGGGCTGATTAGGGGTGGAAGAACCGGCAAAACTTGGGCGGAGCAGACTTACGCTTTCTGTGGCACATTAGAAGTTCATGCCCGCACCCGACCCCAGAGCCGGACGCGCCGCCTTCACCCATCCCGCGTTCGTCTTGTTTCAGATTGCGCGGTTTCTCATTGTCGTCGCCGTTGAGATGCAGGCTGTGGCCGTGGGATGGCAAGTCTACGAAATCACCAAGAGCCCGCTCGATCTCGGCTACGTCGGCCTCGCCCAGTTTCTCCCGGGAATCCTGCTGTTTCCTGTCTCTGGCCACGCCTCCGATCGCTTCCAGCGCCGCCACGTGCTCTCCGTCTGCTACGCAGGATTCGCGGTCTGCTTCGCTCTACTGCTCGCACTCGCGCAACGCAGCGTGCATTCCGTGACGTCCATCTATGTTGTACTAATCCTGCTCGGCATCGTGCGCTCGTTCAACGGCACCGCCAGCCGTTCGATACTTCCGCAACTCGTTCCCGAAGAACATTTCCCCAACGCCGTCGCCTGGAACGCAACCACGTTTCAGGCTGCAACCATTCTCGGGCCATCTTTCGGCGGCATCCTCTACGCCATGTTCCGCGGCCCGTCGGTCGTGTATGCCGCTGCCACTCTCACGGCCATCGGAGCTCTGATCTCCACCTTCCGCATCAAGCCGGAACTTACAGCTCGCCGCCGCGAGCCCATGACGTTTAAAACTGCGTTCGCGGGATTGCGTTACATCTGGCGCGAGAAGCTCATCCTGGGCGCGATCTCGCTCGATCTTTTCGCCGTGCTGCTCGGAGGAGCCGTTGCGCTGCTGCCGGTCTACGCTCGCGAAATTCTCCATACCGGCCCCTGGGGACTGGGCCTGCTCCGCACCGCCCCTGGAGTCGGTGCGGCCGTCATGGCAGTGGCTCTCGCGCATCGCCCTCTGCGCGGCCGTTCCGGACCGACCCTTCTCTGGTCGGTCGCCGGCTTCGGCGTATTCACCATTATTTTCGGAGTCTCGCGCAGCCTGGTGCTCTCGCTGATCGCGCTGTTTCTGCTCGGAGCCAGCGACATGATCAGCGTGATCATTCGCGCCACTCTGGTGCAACTTGGCACGCCCGACGCCATGCGCGGACGCGTCACCGCCGTCGACATGATTTTTATTGGAGCGTCCAACGAATTCGGCCAGTTTGAATCCGGCCTGACGGCGCAGTGGTTTGGCACTGTTCCCGCGGTCGTCCTTGGAGGAATCGGAACGCTCGTGGTGATTGCAATTTGGGCGTGGCGCTTTCCGGAGTTGAGAAACGCCGGCGAATTACTCGCCGCGGCGACTTCAGGCGACGATCGCGACCTGGAGGTGGTGTGACCCTCGCCCTTTACTTGCCTTTTACTAACGTCTTCGCCGCGCCCAGATTATCGTACCGGTCGTAGACGCGCACCACGACCACGTGCGCCGACGTGGCGGACACCTCTTTCCCCGGCTCGGGCGTCACTTTGAAGTCGTACTCTTCGACCTTCGCGTCGGAGATCTTTCCCACCGGCTCCACGTATTTCCACTCACCCGCGTCCACAGAAAACTCCGCCTTCTTGATTGGCGAGAATCCATCTTCGGAGCGGAAGCGCACGTGAATCTGGCCGCTCTCAACAGACGCTGTCAGGTTCTCGATTCGCGGCGGAGTCGTATCCACTTCAAACCTGCGGCTCTCGCGCTCGGCCGTTAGCTCCTCACCCGGCGAATGCGATGGAGCGTCCGACGCCACGACCTTCATGGTGTAACCTCCGTCCGGCAGCAAACTCGCGTCGAAAGAATATGCCTTGTCGCTCAGGTTGTCTTTCAGCAGGAGCCAGCGAGTCTCGCCGTCGCCGCGGTAGTAGACCGAATACACGAGCTGATCGTCGTTCTCGTCGTGCGCGCTCCATTTCACCCCGATCGCATCCCGATCGTGCGAACTCGGCACCGGCGACTCAAAGTGCGCCCCCGCCGATCCGCCAAACGCCGACCCTCCAAAGGATGATCCGCTGGTGTCCGCGCCCAGGCTCATGCCCGAAGTCCGCGGCATCGGCGAATATCGCGTGCCCACTTGCACAGTGACATCGTCGATCTCCGGCGCAACATTTTTCGACAAGTAGTTCAGCGTCACACTTTCGACGCCAGGCTTCGTGCTCCCGGAATGCAGCACCGCTTTCCACTGCGCATAACGCGCTGGCGGAATTCCAGTCTCCCCACTTTTGTTCCAGTCCACTTTTTTCCATGCGCTCCAGTTCCGGTCTGGATTGTCCACATTCCCGCTGCGCGCAAACAGCTCTACATTTCCCTCACCACGAAATTCCGCCCGCCCCCAGCGCGAGAATATTTTGGCATCGAACACGTCGCTCTCGTACGTGCCTTCCGCTTCCGGCGCCGGACCCAATACAAAAAGTTTCCCCAGGTTGCTGCTGGCGGCATAAAGGGCGCCGCCCGGAGCCGCCGCAAATCCCGTAATCTGCGAGGCAGGTGCCTTCAGCAAATCCGAAAACTCGTCCTCTCCCGTGAGCGCAAAAATGTGTCCGCGGTTTCCTGTCCCCGCCAGCAGCCGGTCGTGTGCATCGAAGGCGAGCGCATAAACAATGTCCTCGTGCGAACTCCATATCCGCGATGGCGATCCGTCGGGAGCGATCTTGTACACATCCGACCCTCCGCTCGCACCTCCGCCGGGAAACGCAAATGGCCCCGTCATCGCAACAGGGCCGGGCGCAGGCGTGACTGTGATGCCCGGAGTCGCCGGCGCCGTCGCGTTTGCCGCACTGGCCGCCATCGCCATCATCGCGGCTGCTCCCGCCGCTGCATTCCCGCCCGGAACAGATCGCTTCTCCCCCACTGCTGCGGCGTAAATGTTTCCTGCATGGTCAAGCGCGAGCGCCGTAATTTCTTTTTTCGGCGCACTGTAGAGCACAAATCCCTCCCCCGCCGGAGAAATTCTGTAGACCAGCCCGCTCCCATCCGACCCCGCAATCACGTTCTCCTGCGAATCGAGCGCCAGCGTCCGGATGTGCGTCTCATCGCTCTTGAAGAACAGCGAGTGCTCGCCCTTCGCCGTTACTTTGAAAATCTCTCCGTGATCGCCGGTGGCGACGTAAAGATTTCCGGCCTTGTCCAGAGCCAGGTCCCAAATGTATTTCGTCCCCGGCGCAAAATAGACATTCGCGCTCCAGGAGGGATCCAGGCTCGGCTTGGCAGCATCTTTGTCTTTGTCGCTGTCCTTTTCCGCACCGTTGCCTTTATTCGTTTCGGAACCTTTCCCCATGTCGGGTTTTTCCGAACTTGTTTTCGCCTCGCCGATAGCCCCGGGCTTGTGCTCGATCTTATAAACCTTGCCGTCGGGAGCCGTGCCCGCATAAATCACACCGCCCGGCCCAACCTTCACTGCCTGCACTTGCAGTTCCTGCGGCTCGAAAATAATCGCCGCCTTCCCGTCGGGACTAATCCGGTAGACGCGCGCCGGCGCGCCCGCGGCCACATAAAGATTTCCCGCTTCGTCCGCGGCGATTCCCCAGATGTAAGTCGAGGGCGTTCCATAAAGCGTCTTGAAAGCGGGAGCCAGTTCGAGCCCGCCCACACTGTCTATGGCCACGCCTGTAGGCGTGCCCTTGGTCAAGTCCTCAAATTTGGATTGCTCCCAGGTGCGCGTCCCCTGCGCGAACGCGGCTGGAACCATCCCCGAACCACCAAAGTTTGTGAAGAGGAAACCCAGAAGAAGGAAAAAGAAAATCCGTCGCAGACTCTGCAATGTATTACCTCGAAACGTCGTTGTGGCGAGAACCTTCAGATTATCACGGTTGCAATCCGCCAAGGCGGAACCCCGGCCCGAAGCCGAAAGCCCGTGTTATCGTAGATCTTTCATGCCGTCGTCACGCCCCAAACCGAAAACCGGCGCCCGCGGGGCTCTGCTAGCCCTGCTCGCCCGCAAGTCATTCCGCCTGGGAGCATTCAAGCTTTCCTCCGGCGGGAACAGCGACTACTACATCGACTGTCGCACCACCACGCTCGATGCCAAAGGCTCGCGCCTTACCGGCGAAGTGTTTCTCGCAGAAATCCGCAAGCGCAAATGGAAGCCCCAGGCCATCGGCGGCCTCACAATGGGCGCCGATCCTATCGTCACAGCGGTTTCGGTCGTCAGCGGAGAAGTAAACGGTTTTCTGGTACGCAAAACGGAAAAGCAACACGGCACTGGACAACGCATCGAAGGCTTCCGTGAAGTAGGTTCACGCGTTGTGATTGTCGATGACGTTTGCACCACCGGAGCCTCAACCATTCAGGCCATCGAAGCCGCCCGCGATTTCGGATTTGTCGTCGCCGGCGCCATGTGCCTGGTCGAACGCGAAGAAGCTGGGGGCCGTCCCAACGTCGAAAAGGCGGCTGCCCCTGCTCCGTTCGTTTCCATCTTCACAGCGAACGCTGTGCGCAAAGAGCACATCCGGCAAAACAAGCAAACCAAGCGGATCGCCGCGCCGGCCAGGCCCACCGTTTTCGCCGTAGCTGCAACGTGCGAATTATGCGGCCGCCCAGCAGTAACCAATATGCCGAGGAACCGTTGCGAGGCGCACAAATTCTGAATCGAATCGTTGCTCAATGTTTCGTATTTCGAAAGCTGAGAATCAAGAACTGACAACTGGCCACTGCCCTATGATCCACACCCTAGAATGGACTGACCAAGGCGTCCGCTTCCTCGATCAGACGAAGCTGCCCACCGAAGAAACCTACGTCACCTGCAAAACGCATGACCAGGTAGCCGACGTTATCCGTAACATGGTCGTTCGTGGAGCGCCCGCTATCGGCGTGGCCGCGGCCATGGGCATCGCGCTCGGAGTCAACAATTCGCCAGCCGAATCCGTGACCGACCTCAAACGCGACCTCGATCAAGTGTGCGACATGATCGGCAAAACCCGTCCCACGGCCGTGAATCTTTTCTGGGCCATCCGCCGCATGCAGGAAAAATTTGAGCGCATCCGCATGTGGCCGATTCCTCAGATCAAGCGAACGCTCGTCGAAGAAGCCCAGCGCATGCACGCCGAAGACATCGCTGCCAACCAGGCCATGGGACGCCACGGCGCCACGCTCATGCCCAGCGAAGGCGGAGTCCTTACCCATTGCAACGCCGGCGCCCTTGCGACGGCCGGGTACGGCACCGCGCTCGGCGTGATCCGCGCCGCGGTCGAGCAGGGCAAGAAAATTCACGTCTACGCCGACGAAACGCGGCCGTTCCTCCAGGGCTCGCGCCTCACCGCGTGGGAGTTGATGAAAGACGGCATCCCCACCACCGTGATCTCCGACAACATGGCCGGCGCCATGATGCACCAGGGCAAGATCGGAGCCATCATCGTGGGCGCCGACCGAATCGCCGCCAACGGCGACGTGGCCAACAAAATCGGCACCTACACGGTCGCTATTCTGGCTAAAGAGCACGGCATTCCGTTCTACGTCGCAGCGCCCATTTCCACCGTCGATCTGGCTTGCCCCGACGGCAGCCACATCCCCATCGAACAGCGCAACCCGAAGGAAGTCACGCACATCGCCGGAAAACAAATGGTCCCCGACGGCGTATCCATCGAGAACCCCGCCTTCGACGTGACCCCCGCGAAATACGTAGCGGCCATCATCACCGAGAAAGGCATAGCCCGCGCCCCCTATAGCGAGTCTTTGCAGAAACTGGCGGGTACGGAATCAGCAGTCGAAGTGTGAGAACCGCTGGAGGCCTCTACCGGCCATGGAGGGAAGCTGCTTCGTGTGGAGACGGGCGACTCGCCTGTCCGCCGAGCGAAGCTCGCGGGTGTTCTGCCATCGAAAGCGCCGAACCAACGGAACTTTCAGCCATCCCTAGCCGTATCCTCAATCACGAAGGACTGTTCAGCAGACCTTCGGATAGAAACAAAACGAGGTCTCCGCCATGTTCACATTTCTGCTCTGGTGCATCCTGTTCATCATGTGCTGGCCGCTGGCTATTCTGGCGCTGGTCGCCTATCCCTTCATCTGGCTGATCCTGCTCCCATTCCGCATCGTCGGCATCGCAGTCCACGGAGTCCTGGAGATTATCTTCGTCGCGATCACTCTTCCGTTCCGCCTGCTGGCCGCCCCGTTCAGAATTTGAGGGGACGATGCGTCGGAGATACGGGTCAGATGTTATGTCTGGGATCCAGATTTCGAGTGGCGCAGCGCTTTCATTTGTTGTGAAAAAGATCTGGAAATCCAATCAGGCTTTAGTCCCAAGGGCAGGCTAACTCTCCATCACCTTCAATGCCGGGCTCACCGCCAGTCGCGCTTCGGTCGCCCGCTGCACATCCTCCGCCGTCAGTCCCGGCGCAACTTCCTCGAGCACCAGCCCATCTTTTGTCACGCGGATGTAAGCCATCTCCGTCACAATCGTGTCGACCACGCTCACGCCAGTAAGCGGGAGCGTGCACTTCTTCAAAATCTTCGGCGCCCCATCCCGCGTCGTGTGCTCCATCGCCACCACCACGCGCCGCGCGCTCGCCACCAGATCCATCGCGCCGCCCATCCCCTTGACCATTTTCCCTGGGATCATCCAGTTCGCCAGGCTGCCGGCCTCGTCCACTTCCATCGCGCCCAGCACGCTGAGATCAATATGCCCGCCGCGGATCATGGCAAACGAATCGGCGCTCGAAAAATACGACGTCCCCGCCATCTCGCTCACCGTCTCTTTTCCCGCGTTAATCAGATCGGCATCTTCTTGCCCTTCGACTGGATAGGGCCCAATCCCCAGCATCCCGTTCTCCGACTGCAAAGTCACTTCGATTCCTGGCGGAACATGATTCGCGATCAGCGTTGGCATTCCAATACCAAGATTCACGTAGAACCCGTCGCGCAGTTCGCGCGCAATCCGCTTCACGATGCGCTCGCGCTTGTCGACGTCTTTGCCTGGTTTCGTCATTTCCTCGTTTATTCCAAACCCACATCGTCATCGTTAAACAGTGTTGTCATCCTGAGCGAAGATTTTGCTTCGCGAATGCGAAGCAAAATCGCAGTCGAAGTATCCCTCCCCTCACTCGAGGCCGGTGCTTCCCACGACCCGGGTACTCAGGCCATCTTCCTCACCGTTCTCCGCTCAATCCTCTTCTCATACAGCTCCCCCCGAAATATGCGTTTTACATAAATCGAAGGCGTATGAATCGAATCTCCGTCCAACTCCCCCACTTCCACCAGATGTTCAACCTCCGCAATCGTCACCTTCGCCGCTGTCGCCATCATGGGATTAAAATTGCGCGCCGTCTTCCGGTACACCAGATTCCCCTGCCGGTCACCCTTCCACGCCTTCACGAACGCGAAGTCCGCCTTCAGCCCGCGCTCCATCACGTAAGTGCGCCCGTCGAACTCGCGCGTCTCTTTCCCGTCAGCGACAACAGTGCCGACGCCGGTCGGCGTATAAAACGCCGGAATCCCCGCCCCGCCCGCGCGAATGCGTTCCGAAAAAGTTCCCTGCGGAACCAGATCCAGCCGGATGGTTCCCTTCAGCACCATATCCTCCAGCAACTTGTTCTCGCCGACGTAGGTGCCGATGTGATGTACGATCTGGCCCGCGGCAAGCAGTAGCCCGTTGCCGACACCATCGACGCCTACGTTGTTGCTGATGGTCGTCAGATTCTTCGTGCCCCTGCGCGCCAGCGCGCGAATCAAATTCTCCGGCATCCCGCACAGCCCAAACCCGCCGATCATGATCGTCGCGCCGTCAAACACATCGCGAATCGCTTCGTCGGCATTAGCCACAGCCTTATTCATAGCGAGGAGGATTCTAAACGAATTTCACCACGGAGACAGGGAGCACCCAATTTCTGATTGTTGATTTCTGATTGTTGATTGAAAAACCAACAGGGGTGGACTGAATCCTTTCGGGGCAAATAGTCTTAATCAGCAATCAACAATCAAAAATCAACAATTTCTCTCTGTGCCTCTGTGGCGAATCTATTTTTTCTTCAGCGGCATCTTCCGCAACTGGTGTGCGACTTCGAACTCTTCCGCCAGTTGCCGCGTCCCCAAATTCTCCCGGATGTGCGCCAGCTGCTGCTCCAGTTTGAACAGTGCATCCTCGATATTTTTCTTGTTGGTGATCGCAACATCACGCCACATTGAATACGGACTCGCCGAAATCCGCGTCATCTCCCGCAAGGCCCGCCCACCAGCCGCCAGCAGCGGAGCCTCTTCCCCAAATTCCTCCACCAGCACGGCCGCCAGCGCCGTCGAAATCATCTGCGGCAAATGGCTGATCCACGCGCACAGCCGGTCATGCTCATCCGGAGGCACCATCGCAATCCGCGCCCCGATCTGATCGATCCAGCCGGCGAACTCCGCTGCCAGACCGTCTTTCAGATTCTCCAGATTCTGTCCCGGGAGCGGCGTCAAAAACCACACTGCGTTCTGAAACAGTTCGGCGTCAGCGTAGTCCACTCCGCTCAATTCTTTACCCGCCATCGGATGCCCCGCCAGAAAACGCCGTCCTGCATTCTTTCCGAAAACTTTCAGCGCCTGCTGGGTGACAACCGTCTTCGTGCTGCCCACGTCGGTCAGCAAAGTTTTCGCGGGAAGCGCGGGCCCCAGCCGCTCAATCAAATCCACAATCGCCAGCACCGGAGTGGCCAGCACCACGACCTGGCTCCCGCGCACTGCATCCCCCGGATTCGCAAAACCCTCATCGATCGCTCCACGATTGCGCGCCTTCTCCAGCGTCGCCTCGCGGTCGCAGCCGACGATCCGCCCGGCAAACTTCCGCTTCTTCAGTGCCAGCGCCAGCGAGCCGCCAATCAGCCCCGTCCCAACGATCGTGATTTGCCGAATGGCCATGAAGAAAATTGAGTCATTGAGAGATTGACTCATTGAATCAATGCTGCGAGCCGTAACCAGGCGGGCGGTAAGGAATAGGTCAATGACTCAATGAGTCAATCACTCAACTACGCGATCTTTCGTCCCACTGCCGGCGCGATCATCCGCAACTCATCCATTAGCTTCACGAACTGTTCCGGAAACAGCGACTGCGCTCCGTCCGACCAGGCCTTGTTCGGATCGCAATGCACCTCAATCAGCAACGCATCCGCGCCCGCCGCCACCGAGGCGCGCGCCATGGGCGCAACTTTATCGCGGCGCCCGGTCCCGTGCGAAGGGTCAGCCGTCATCGGCAAATGCGATAGCTTGTGGATAATCGGAATCGCCGAAATATCCATCGTGTTGCGCGTGTAAGTTTCAAACGTGCGGATGCCGCGCTCGCACAAAATCACTTCGTAATTGCCGCCCGCCATGATGTATTCCGCCGACAGCAATAATTCTTCGAGAGTTGCGGCAATCCCGCGCTTCAGCAGCACCGGCTTGCGCACCTTCCCCAATTCCCGCAGTAAATTAAAATTCTGCATGTTGCGCGCGCCCACCTGCAGAATGTCCACGTAAGGCAGCATCATCGCGATCTGCGAAATCTCCATCACTTCGCTGATCACCAGCAGCCCGAATTTATCTCCCGCCTCGCGCAACAACTTCAGCGCATCTTCCCCGTGGCCCTGAAAAGAATACGGAGAGCTCCGTGGCTTGAACGCCCCGCCCCGCAGCACCTTCGCTCCAGCCTTGGCCACGCCCTCGGCGGTGTCAAAGAGTTGTTCCCGCGTCTCCACCGAGCACGGTCCCGCCATCACCACCACTTCATTCCCGCCGACCTCCACGCCGTTCGCCAGCTTGACGAGAGTTCCCTCCGGGCGAAAACTCCGCCCTGCCAGCTTGTAGGGAGAACTGATGCGGTGCACTTCCTGCACACCGGGCAATAACTCCAGGTTACGGATGTCGAAATCAATCCCCGCGCCCACGGCTCCCAGCACCGTCATGCGCGCGCCGGTCGACCGGTGCACCTCAAAACCCATCTTCACCAGTTGGTCGATGACCTGCTGAATCTGTCCTTCATCCGCCACTTCCTGCATCGCCACAATCATATGTAAGCCTTCAGCTCTCAGCCGTCAGCTCTCAGCTTGGGCTCCCGATACTGAGAGCCGAAAGCCGATAGCTGAGAGCTATTCTAGTCGTTCACTTCCGAATCCAGTTCCGTCCCGCCGCTCTTCGCCGCATCCGCCCGCGGCGCAATCTCTTCCTTCTGAATATTCCGCATCACATCCATGATGCGTTCATAAATCCGCACCAGATCCCGCCCTGGCAGCGGTCCTTGATTCATCCTCTGCACGTTCGAAAAGACGATTCCTTCGCGGTCCGGCTCATAGATCGGCATATTTGTATCCCGTTTCAACCGTCCAATTTCCTGCGCAGCGCGCGCCCGCTCGCTCAGCAGCGCCACCAGCCTGCCATCAAGCTCATCGATTTTCTTTCGCCAATCCGCGATATCCATTGGAAATCGACTCTTCGCCGCCAGCTCTCAGCGATCCGTAAACCCGTCGACCACCGAACCCGCACGGTGGAACCCGTTCAGAAATTGGGCATGTGCGACGCTCTCGTTCTCACCCCGTCTTTGCTGACGGCTGAGAGCTGACGCGTGAAAGCCTGCTCACAAATTCTCCCACAGCCGCCGCTTCCCGTCCCAGGTTCCTTTCGACCGTCTCCACAATCGCGCTGCCCACCACGACTGCGTCGGCGAATTTCCCCACTTCGGCAAACTGCTCGGCATTCGAAATCCCAAACCCCACCGCGATCGGCAACTTGGTCACGCGCCGCAGCCGCCGTACCAACTTCTGCGCATCCTGGGCTAACTGCTGCCGCGCTCCCGTCACTCCCGTCCGCGAGATGGCGTACACAAAACCGCGCGACGCTTCCGCAATCTGCCTCAGCCGCTCATCCGGACTAGTCGGCGCCGCCAGAAACACCGGGGCCAAGTCATGCGTCTTCATCGCTCGCAAATATTCGCCGGATTCCTCCACCGGCAAATCCGTCACCAGCACGCCATCCACTCCAGCCGCCCGCGCCACCATGCAGAACTTCTCCATCCCCATCCGCAGAATTGGATTCAGATAAGTAAAAATGATCAGCCCCGTCGACTGCGCATGCTGCCGCACCTCCGACGCCAGCGTCAGCACGTGCCCCAATGATGTCCCATGTTTCAGCGCACGCTCGCTGGCCCTCTGAATCACCGGCCCATCCGCCACCGGATCGCTGAACGGCACACCCAGTTCAATCACATCCGCGCCTGCTTCAATCGCAGCCAGAACGATCTGGCGAGTGGTGGAAAGATTGGGATCGCCGCAAGTCACGTACACCACGAGCGCCGGCCGTTTGTGAAAAGTAAGTGGCATAAGAACAAATTCAGAAGTCAGATTTCAGGTTGCAGATTGAAAACCAAATGCCGTCCAGATTCTCAATCTAAAAATCTTCAATCGATTTTCAGATTCTCCCGCAGAATTCCCACATCCTTATCCCCGCGCCCTGAAACATTCACAATCACCACATCCGATTTCTTCATTTTCGGTGCGCGCTTCAGCACTTCGGCAACCGCATGCGCCGATTCCAGCGCCGGAATAATTCCCTCGGTCCGCGCCAGCACAGTCGTAGCCTCCAGCGCCTCCGCATCCGACGCCGGAACATACTCCGCCCTTCCCGCATCCCGCAAAGCCGCGTGCTCCGGCCCGATCGAGGGATAATCCAGCCCCGCCGAAACCGAATGCGTGGTCGCAATCTGCCCCGCTCCATCCTGCAGGACGTAAGAAAACGTACCTTGTAGTACTCCGGGAAGCCCTCCGCGAAACCGTGCCGCATGGTCGCCGAGCTTCTCGCCACGTCCGCCCGCCTCGACTCCAATCAACTGAACTTTCTTATCTTTGAGGAAATCGTAGAAAATTCCGATCGAGTTCGATCCTCCGCCCACGCACGCGATAATCGCCGCAGGTAATTTTCCTTCAGCTTTCAGAATCTGCGCCCGCGCCTCGCGTCCAATCACGCGATGAAAATCCCGCACCATCGTCGGATACGGATGCGCCCCCAGCACGCTCCCCAACAAATAATGCGTGGTCCGCACATTCGTGACCCAATCGCGCATGGCCTCATTGATCGCGTCTTTCAATGTCCGCGACCCCGACTCCACTCCGCGCACCTCCGCCCCCAGCAGCCGCATGCGGAACACATTCAACTCCTGCCGCCGCATGTCCTCCGTCCCCATATACACGACACATTCAAATCCCAGCAGCGCGCACACGGTGGCCGTCGCTACGCCGTGCTGCCCGGCGCCCGTCTCGGCGATCACGCGATGCTTGCCCATCCGCTCCACCAGCAGCCCCTGCCCCAGGCAGTTATTAATTTTGTGCGCCCCGGTATGCAGCAGGTCTTCGCGCTTCAAATAAATCCTGGCTCCGCCCAGCTTCTTCGTCAGCCGGCGCGCAAAAAACAACGGCGTCGGACGCCCCGCATAAGTCCGCAACAACTCGGTGAGCCGCGCCTGAAACTTCCGGTCCCTCTTCGCCCGCTCATACTCGCGCTCGAGTTCTTCAAGCGCCGCCATCAAAGTTTCCGGCACATACCGCCCGCCATAAACCCCAAACCGCCCCGGCTCGTTGGCAGCAACAGAGGCACGAGGGACAGCAGCACGAGGCGCTGAAACGCGAGGATGCCCCATTTCTCGCGCGCCTTTTGCTCGAGAAGTGGGGACTCTGACTCTCGCAGTTCTGGGAACCGTCGCCATCCTCAACTCACCTTCCGATCCATCTCCCGCACCGCCCTCACAAACGCCCGCACCTTCTCCGCATCCTTCTTCCCCGGCGAGGCCTCCACTCCCGACGCCACATCCACGCCCCACGGCTGAAGAATGCCGATCGCCTCGCCAACATTTTCCGGCGTCAATCCACCGGCGATCACCACAGATACAGTGCGGCTCAAACGTGCAACTAATGGCACTGCTTTCTTCCAATCGAAGGCCACACCCGTACCGCCGGGCTGCTGGCCGCCACCGGAATCGAGAAGGAGGGCCGCGAACCTGCTTTCCGGGTCCTTCACATCTACCGTCACCTGGTGGCCCTCACTCATGTACCGCGCAATCGGCAGCGCGAAGTAAAGCTTCTTCTTCCCGAGCCGTGAATTTGCGCCCAGATTGTCGTATGCGCCGCCACTTTTCGCGTAAGAAAACGGATACACCTGCAGAGCATCGAGACCGACACCAGATACTATTTCATCAGCCCGCGCCACACTTTCCCCGGCAAGCACTCCCACCTTTTCCACGGTCGCCGGCAGTTTTCCCACAATCTCCCGCGCCGTCTCCACGCTCACGCACCGCGGACTCTTCTCATAAAACACGAATCCCACCGCATCCGCGCCCGCTTCCACCGCCACGAGCGCGTCCGCCAGATTCGTCATCCCGCAAATCTTCACCCAAGTCATGTGGGACAGTTTCTAGCTGTCAGTGACCAGTCGCCAGTAAGTCCGAGTCCTTCACCGCCCGCTCGGTACTCGGCACTCGCTACGCGTGGCTAGAGAACGCAGCGCGTCCCCCGGCCGTTCCGCCCGCATCAGCGACTCACCTACAAGAACTGCGTGATACCCGGCCGCCCGCAACCGGGCCACATCGGCGTTCGAATGAATCCCGCTCTCCGCCACGCGCACCACATTCTTCGGAAGACTCTCCGCCAGCCGCAACGCAATCTCGAGATCAACTCTGAACGTCCGGAGATCGCGCGAGTTCACCCCGATCAGATTGCAACCCGCGTCAAGCGCCCTCTGCAACTCGTCGCCATCGTGCACTTCACACAAAATATCCAGCCCGCGTTCGCGCGCCGCGGCCGCTAGCGTGACCAACTCCGCCTGCGGCAACGCCGCCATAATCAGCAACACCGCATCTGCGGAATTCGCCCGCGCCTCCAGCAACTGGAACTCATCCACAATAAAATCTTTGCGCAGGCACGGAATCTTCACCGCCGCCGAAGCCGCACCTAGATTTTCCAGCGACCCCTGAAAAAATTCCTCATCCGTCAGCACCGAGAGTGCCGCCGCGCCCGCCGTTTCCAGTTCCCGCGCCAACTCCACCGGATGAAACTCTGCCCGAATCAATCCCTTCGACGGCGAAGCCTTCTTCAACTCTGCAATAATCGCAATTCCATCTCGGCTCTTCGACTCCAGGGCCCGCCGAAACCCGCGCGGCACGTGCCGCTCCGCCCGTCGCTCCAGATCCCGCAAGTCCGCCCCGCGCTTCGCCGCCGACACTCTTCCGCGCGTAGCCGCGATAATCTGATCAAGAAAGGCAGGCATGACAGTCCCTGAATTATACGGGAACCAGTGATCTGCGAATCGAGATGGGCCGGGCGATCCTGCCTTCACTGGCAAACGCTCTGCAGGTCTTTATACGGCTTCTCAACGTGTTCCGGATACTTGATCTGTTTCAGCTGCATCATCTGATCCAGCAGCGTGCCCGCATCGTGCAGGCCAATGTCCGGATCGCCCTGATATACCGGATCGCTCTCCGCTTCCTCCAGCGTGACCAGCTTGAATCCTTTCTTCTTCAGCAAATCCAGCGCATCCGGCATGATCGTGCTGCTGAAAGCTCCCAAGTGCATCAGCAACACATAATTGATTTCATGACCGTAAATCAGCTTAGCCTGCGCCCGACCCAGGTCAAGAAATTCCGAAGCCGTGCTCAAGTAACTCGTCCGCAGCCATTCGATCGATTTCTTGTCATTTTTGGCCGCACAGCGCGCGTAGGCGCTGTTCCACATGTAATCCTCCCAATCCAGCGTGACCTGCGCAATTTTGTACCCACGCTTGGTCAGGTATTCGCGCACCGCGCGCCGCTTCTCCACCGTGTCGCCCTCATGCAGATACGGATAACGTAACCAGTGCCAGTCATTTCCCGAATTACCCGATCCCGGCTTCGCCAGCAGTTCCAGTGTCGGCTCGTTCTGCTCCACATCCCGCTCGAACGCCTCGGCTGTGTTGGCCTCGAGATCGATGTGCGTATAAGTATGATTTCCAAACGGCTCCGCGGCCGTCCACAGCTTCAATGCCTCCGCGCCATCCACGCTGCCCTCCAGTTTCTTGGCGTTGATAAACCCATACACCGGAGGCACGTGCCGCTTCTTCAGCACCGCAAGGGTGTCCCTCGTGATGTCGACTCGCGTCACGCCCGGCGGTAGCGCCCCGTTTTGTGGCAAATCATCAATGGTGATCGCCAGCTTTTGCGCCGCGCCTAATCCCGCAAACGCTACCAGCAAGAGAGAAAGCACCGCAGCCTTCGGCCACAGCGACGCCGAAAAGGAACAGCGAACCGTCCCAACAAGATTTTTCATGGTGAAAGTGTACTCGAATGAGCAAGGGTGCGCCGCGCCATCGGACCAAAGGCCTCGTCCCGCGCGGATTTGGCGGATTATTCACAATTCGAAAGCAATTACAAAAACGTTATTTCTGTCCCCGGATGTCGACTGAAAGCCGGAGAAGCCGCGGTGCAGGCAGCCTCTGCGCGAATGGGTGCGATAGGATGCACCAATTTTGGTCAGGGGGCTGTGGACGGTGTGCACTTCATTGAAAACAGGGAAGTTGTGGGCGGTGATTTTTGATTGACGAAAGAATTAGAAGGAGTAGAACAGTAATCGTTCTTTGACAGCTTCTTAAGTTTTTCCGGTTGGTGCGGCGTCCGGGGCTCAAGCGAAGTCACCTTTCACATCGCAAGATGAAGAAGGAGGGCGAGCAAGGGTCTATAGCAAAGCGCTGGTCGAGGAGAACGGGAAGAAACGTCGAAGGCAGGATAGAGTTCCGAGGCGTCAGGCAGGTTTATCCAGTTGGCGGTAAGCCCGGAGCCCGAGCGAAGATCGCGCGCAGCGCCCCGCAAGGGAAGCAGCGAGAGCAGGTCGAGCAAGGGTCTAAAGCGAGCTACTGGCTGAGAGGAATGGGCCTGACATCACCTCGGAACTCTTATTGTTTGCAGTTCTCAGTTCTCGGTTTGCAGTTCTCAGTTTGCGGCTCTCAGCTTCGACTTCTGATCTCCCGCCCCCAGTTTCTGACCTCCTGATATTTTGCTTCTGACTGCCCGGCGAGTTGCTTCCGCTAACGTTTGTCGGGCTCCGCTCTCCGTTTAAGCAACTCCAAGCTGTGGGAGGCGTTCGCCTTTGCTGAGAACTGAGAACTGAGAACTGAGAACTGAGAACTGAGAACTGCAAACTGCAAACTGAGAACTGCTATGGCTTTTTTCGCGAGACGATGACCCACACCGTGCCGCGGCCTTCGCAGAAGCGGCAGCGCTCCTGGCCCATTGACTTTCCTGCCCCGCGGCATTCCAGGCAGTTGGCGACGATGTGCAGTTCCTGCAGGGAAGCCTCCGGGAGCTTCGCGGGATCCTTGTACGTTTCGGCGTGATGGAAGTCACGCAGCCAGAAGACCAGCTTGCCTTCGAGGGTTTCGCGTTCTTTGACGCCGAGTTGCGCGGCGCGCTGCGGCCACCACTCGTGAATACAACCGTAGCAAACCAGTTCGCCGGCGTCGAAAAGGGCTCCGGGATCGGAGCGGCGATGAAACTTCTTGCACCAGGAGCAGGCGTTGACGCCGAGCAGGGCCAGGGCGTCCTTCAGGCGGTCAAGGTCGAGTGCGTGTCGGGCCAGGATCTCTTCGGGACTCGGGTTGGATTCTTCGGGCACTGTTTGGTGGTTTAAGGATACACAATCTGCGGGCGGAGAGTGACTTAGCTGGCTTCTAGTCTACGTGTTCGCCGACTTCGAAGCCTTCTTCGGCGTGGGGGAGGACGTCGCGTTCGGCGGCGACCCAGACGTAGAGCGTTGGGAGCAGGAAGATGCTCATGATCAGGGCGGCGATGAGGCCTCCAACGATGACGATGGCGAAGGGGCGCTGCGAATCGGAACCGATGGCGTGCGAGAGCGCGGCGGGGAGCAATCCTAACGTTGCCACCAGCATGGTCATCATGATGGGTCGGAGGCGAAGGACTGCGCCTTCGACGGCGGCGTCTTCCACAGTGAAGCGGCGGGCGCGGAGCTGGTTGATGTATTCGAGCATAATGACTCCGGTTTGCACGGACACGCCGAACAGGGCCAGGAAGCCGACGCCCGAGGAAACGCTGAAATTTGTTCCGGTGAACCAAAGGGCGAGCAGGCCGCCGATGGGCGCGATAGCAATGTTCGCCATGATCAGCAGCGCCCATTTGAAGGATTTGAACATGGTATAGAGCAGGATGAAGATGATGAGAATTGTGATGGGGAGCACGATGAGCAGGCGCGCGTTGGCCCTCTTCTGACTCTGATATTCGCCTTCCCAATAAAGGCTGTATCCGGTGGGCAACTTAACTTGTTCGTTTACTTTTTTGATGGCTTCTTCCACGGTGCTGCCGAGGTCGCGGTCGCGCACGCTGTACTTGACGGCGATGTAACGTTGTTCGCCTTCGCGGTAGATCTCTTCGGCGCCGTCGCTGGTGTCGATGGTGGTTAGCTGGGCGAGTGAGATG
>Ga0302326_10001647_pt1 | contig 56249 bp, 42 predicted proteins | sample Palsa_T0_3_FD_202264 | JGI IMG/M metagenome (GOLD analysis project Ga0302326, IMG submission 202264) | Peat permafrost microbial communities from Stordalen Mire near Abisko, Sweden - Palsa_T0_3 | ecosystem: Environmental > Terrestrial > Soil > Palsa > Peat permafrost | place: Sweden: Abisko...
CTGCTGGTGATTGCCGCGGCGATCGCGCTGGGGGCGGCTCTGGGATGGCGAGCGACGAGGGCGATCAAGCCGGCCGCGGCAACACGACCGATCGAATCGCCGGCAGCCGCCAGCGCGAACTCTGCGCCCGAGCAAGAAATTCCGAGCGGAAATCCGCCGCTTGCGGAAGATGTTGGTGCTGCTTCTCCGCAAAAAACGTCGAGCCTCGCGAATCGCGAAGCATCCAACGGCAGCCTGGTGGTCACACAGAATGGCAAGGTCATCTACCGCATGGATCCAACGGGTCGCCCGGCGGCGGCAAGTCCAGCGCAGGCTGCGGCAACTGCGTCTTCATCATCCTCCCGTCTGATTCACCGGGTAGAGCCGCAATATCCTCTGGAAGCCAAAGCAAAACGCATTCAGGGGTCGGTGGTTTTGGATGTGCAAGTTCAAGGCGAGGGCGCGGTGGGGAATATCGATGTGATCCAGGGAGATCCGCTGCTAAGCGAAGCGGCCGTCCAAGCCGTAAGGCAGTGGAAATATCAGCCTTACTTTGTGGACGGCCGACCGGTCGAAAGTCAAACCAGAATCACGATCAAGTTCACTTTGCCGGCGAACTAAATCCTCTTAAAGCGAATTCAAGAAGGCCAACAGGTTCGCGTTGTCGGTGGAATCCAGCGCTTCATAATTGGAAACCACCGTGGCCGCTTCGCCGCCGTGCCGGAGAATCGCGGCATTCAGCGAAGTTGAGCCGTTGTCGTGCATATAACCGCCCGCCGTGGGCAGAATGTTCGAAAGTCCCCACAAAGGAGAAGTACGCCACATGGTGAGGCTGGCTTGACCGGCTCCCTCAGGCTGATAGGGAATGCCGCCGGAATCGCCGCTGCCCATATCGTGCAGCAGGAAATCCGAGTAGGGGCTGAAGGTGACGTTGCTGAGAGAAGCGACCACGCCCGTTACTCCGCCACCGGTCGCGCGCAGCGTGACGTTGGCCTGGGTGGTGAAGCTCTGGATGTGGCAAGTGCTGCAGCCGATGTTGTTGAACACGATTTGACCGGCTTCAGTCGAGGAAGTCTGCGTCCCCAGAGGAAGCGGTGCCATCAGCGCCAGGAACTGGGTCATGTGGATCATGTTGATCTGGCTGACGTCCTGGGGCGAGTTGGGGTCGGTCTGGCAGGCGCTGGGATACGGCAGTCCCTGCGGCAGATGCTCGTTCGGATTAAACGCGCTGGCGACTCCGAAATAACTGTTCGTGGTGGTAATGCCCAGTTCGTTGAACTCGGCGTTGGCGTTGAACTGGAACAGCGAGACTGCATTTAATTTCTGTCCGAACTTGCCGGGACGGATATTGCCGTACTCGTCGGCCACCATGTTGGCCACGCCGGTAATGCCGTAGGGCTTGGAGATTCCGACGTTCGCCAGGATGGAAGCATCGGGAATGTTGTCAATCAGTCCGAAGCCAAACATCTGCGGCGAGCGGACCGTGCTGACCACAGTGGCATCGGCGGGCACAACTTCGTGCGGAAGATTCTGCGCCGTTCCTCCGCTCGAACTGGCGAGATCAGAAACCGTGTCGGTGTAAGTGAATGTAGTGGTCGACGGAGTGCTGACGATGGGAAACGTTCCGTTGTAGCCAGTAACCGGTACGTTGAGGATCATCGCGTTCTGGCCAACGTCGAACCCGCTGGCGCCGTTGGTGGTGACCGTCACCGTCGTTCCGGACTCGGTGATGCTGGTAATGGACATGACATTGCAGCTGGGTAGCGTTCCGAACGCCGCGTTCGACGCGCCATGCAGGATCGGGCCACCTTCGTTTTCAGGGTAGGTGCCGAGGCCGTCGAGATAGTTGAAGGTATTGTCAGGATTCCACTTGCCGTAGCGGGTTCCGGTTACGGTGCTGGTGTTGCCGGCGGTTCCCGTCAGCACATCCTCTCCTGCACCGTGGCAAGTGAAACAACCCGTTTTGGTATAAACCGGACCTAACCCGAGGATCGGATCCCATTTGGTGGCGAAGGTTCCATAACCACCGTTAAACAGGTTGGTGATGTTCGTGGTTAATCCCGCCAGCGGACCGCCAAATTCACCCACGGTAGGGGGCGGCGGTGGCGGAGGTGCCGTGTGGTCTTGCGTGGCCTTGACTGTTCGTGAAGGTACCGCCATCAAACAAAAGATAGCCAGAATACACAGAGCGAGCGGAGCGAGGTGGCGGACTCTCATACGTACTCCTAAGCGAATTGATCGACAAGCGATCTGCGGCTTCGCGAAGAGGGGGGTGGCGCGGAGCTTGATCCATTGATGGCCCTGGGTTCGAAAAAAGTTGCCGTGGATCGTGCGGCAACCCGTTATTGCCAGCTTGGCTCGGAATGGCAATTCTTGTCAAGGGTGAAACTTCTTGCGCACCCGTATTGTTATGGAGTAAACTCTCAACTAGCTCCATCATATTGCGGCCTCTCCCTTTAGACCCTCAGGTAGCTCTTCTCAGTTGCAGATGAGGAAATGCTTCGTTAGAGCCTTTCTTCTCCAGCACGACGGAGCCTGTTACCTCTATTGAAGTCTTTCGTAACCAACACTTTTTTCCCATTGCAAGAATTTGCAAGAATCGCTAGATTGAACTCACTTGTTTTGAAAAAGCCGTGAAGTTGAAGCGGCGCTTTCACTTGGCAGTGCATCCCCCCCTAACGAAGAGCAGGCGAGTCGATCTCGCTTGTCCGGTGACAGTTCACAGAAAAGCTCCATTTGTAGGTGACCTGCAAAGGCCCACAAATGTGACTGAGAGGGCGGAGCTATGAGCGGTATAGGAATCGCGCGAGGGACGGATCGTCCGCCGGTGGAATTTTCGCCGGTAGGGGAGCAGTCTCGCTGGTACGCGGTTCGAACTCGCTCCCGCCACGAAAAACTGGTCTCCCGTCAATTGGAAAACCAAGGCATCCAGTCCTTCCTCCCCGTCGTGAACAAAATCAACCAATGGAGCGATCGCCGCAAAGAAGTCCAGCAGCCGCTGTTCTCCGGCTATACGTTTGTGCGTCTGGATCATTCCTCCAGCGACCGGGTGCGGGTCCTGCAGACCCAGGGAGTTGTGCAGTTTGTCGGAGTGCACGGGGTTGGAGTTGCCATTCCCGATCATGAAATTGAGAACATAAATACGTTGCTCTCCAGCAAGATCGGGTACGCGGAACGCCCCTTTCTGTACGTGGGCCAGCGGGTGAGGGTATCCGGCGGCGCACTGGATGGGCTGGAAGGCATTCTTACGGCGGAAAACAGCGACCAGAGTGTAGTGATCTCGGTCGGACTGATTCAACGTTCGTTAAGCGTGCGGGTGGCGGGTTACAACGTCGAGCCCTTGTAAAACCACTTTTCTCCCCTTCTGAAGAAATGCGAACCACTAGCCAAGACGCGAGCAGTCGCGAGGTGCATATGAGCGAAGTACAGACGAAAGTCGCCAAAGCTGAGTCTACCCAGGCCGCGGCCAAGCTATATCGCAATGACGGAAACGGGGCCGACAGGAGTGATGGCAATCCTCCGTCCCTGCGCAGCCTGCGCGAGGAGGCTGAGATCTACGCCATCAGCCGCACTCTGGAATACACAGGCTGGAATCGCCGCCGGGCGGCGCAACTGTTGTCCATCAGCTATCGCGGGATTCTCTACAAAATCCGCCAGCACAATCTGACGCCGCGTCCGCGAGGACAGGCCGAGGCCGTGGGCGTGGGCGAGATTCTGAAAGCGGATTCCCAAGGTTAAGGGCGTGCCGGCTAACGCAGCCGGCGCCTATGAGGTGGGCGAAGCTGCCACACTTCTTTAGCTTGACAAGTCAGTTTCACAAGTTCATTTGCACGAGTCAGGTTTTTTGAGCCTGGAGGGTTTCTGGAATGAAAGCTGGAATGAAAAAAACTGGAATGAAGAAAACTGGAATGACGAAACGAAGTTCCATGTTGAGTGTGATTGCGGTAGTGCTGGCTCTAGGCGCGGTCTGCGCCGCCCAGTCCAATGCCGCCCCGACAAATAAAGATTTCGCATCTCCGGCAAGTGCGCCGGCAGGTCCGGAAGTGGCCAGCAGCGCGAAAACGGATGCCGCGCCAGCCACGCCCGCGGCCACGAACCCCGTCTCGCCGAGCCCGGCTCCGCCGGATGCAGCCAAGTCGCCAGCGGGTAAAGCGACCTTTACGCAACGCACGCCGCGCTACAAAATCGAACCCGGCGACACGTTCGATCTTACTTTTGATCTGAGCCCGGAATTCAATCAGACCGCGGTTGCGGTGCAACCCGATGGGTTCGTTACCCTCCGCGGTATCGGCGACTTGCAGGTTGCCGGCCAGACGATCCCGCAATTGACGCAAACGCTGCACACCGCCTACTCGAAGATCCTGAACGATCCGCCGATATCCGTAGTGTTGAAGGATTTCGAGAAGCCCTATTTCATTGCCGATGGACAAGTGGCGAAGCCGGGAAAATATGACATGCACGGCCAGGTCACGCTGGTGCAGGCCGTCGCCATCGCCGGCGGATTCCAGTCGGCCGCCAAACATTCGCAGGTTGTGCTGTTCCGCCGCATCGACGATCAGTGGACCGAAGCCAAAATTTTCAACGTGAAAAAAATGGAGAAGACGGGCAATCTCAGCGAGGATCCCTACCTGCATCCCGGTGACATGGTATGGGTCCCCAAGAACGTGCTGGCCAAAATCGATCGCTTCATCCCCAACTTGAGCATGGGTTCGTATTTACCACTGGCGATCCCGTAAGCGATTCGGAAGCGTGGGCTGGGTAGGATTACACACGGATTTCATGGAGACTTTATGAACGAATCATTAAGCACCTACGGACACAAATCGTACTCGTTCACCGCGCGAGACGTGGCTTCCATTGTGTTCCGCCACAAAAAAGTGATGGTGCTGTGCTTCATCGGCGTGGTGATCGGCGTGGGACTGTCAACCCTGGTGCTGCCCACCAAGTACCGGGCGGAAACCAAACTGCTGGTCAAGCGCGAACGCGTGGATACGGTGATCTCGCCGGATCAGAACGCGCCCATGATGTTCCACGACACGGTGGCGGAAGAAGAAATCAATTCAGAAGTGGAATTGATCACCAGCCACGACGTGCTCGAAACCGTGGTGACCACTTGCGGATTGGACAAGAAGACAATTCTGACCAAGTTCATTCATCCTTTCCAGACCCCGCAGGAACGGACGGATAAGGCGGTTTCGCAGCTGCGTTCCGACCTGCAGCTGGAAGTGCTGAAAAAGACCAACGTGATCAGCATTGCCTATGAGTCGCATGAACCCAAGATCGCGGCGAAAGTTCTGGCCACGCTGAACGACACATACCTGCAGAAACATCTTGAGATTCATCATCCGATGGGACAATTCCAGTTCTTCGATCAGCAGGCGGATCAATACAAGGCCGCAATGATGGCCAATGAAGGGCAACTCAAGCAGTTTGCTACCGAGCAAGGCGGAGTGGCCCCGGCGGTGCTGCGCGACATGACGCTGCAAAAGCTGGCCGACTTCAACAGCCAGATGGAAACCACGAACGCCTCGATTTCCGAAACCGAGATGCGTATCGGGGACCTTGAGAAGCAGTTGGGATCTACCCCGTCGCGCATCACCACCAGCGTAAAGAAGGGCGATAACGCTCAGGTCCTCGAAAACCTGAAAGCCACGCTGCTCACCCTGGAAAACAAGCGCACCGAACTCCTGACCAAGTATCAGCCCACTTATCCGCTGGTGCAGGAAGTGGATAAAGAAGTCAATGACACTCGGGCCGCCCTGGCCAAGGAAGAGAATTCGCCGGTGACCGAGCAAGTCACCGATCAGAACTCCACCTATTCGTGGGTAAATTCCGAACTTGCCAAAGCGAAAGCCGACCTGGCAGGCTTCGAGGCTCGCGCGACCGCGCTGCACAGCATCATTGGCACCTACAACGAAAAAGCGCGGCTGCTTGAGCAGCAGGGAATCCAGCAGAGCGATTTGACCCGCTCGGAAAAAGAAAACGAAGCCAACTACTTGCTCTACACGAAAAAGAAAGAAGAAGCGCGCATTGAAGACGCTCTCGACCGCACCCGCCTGCTGAACGTCGCAGTGGTGCAGAATCCTTCGATACCGACGATTCCGACCCGCTCGGCATTGCTGCTCGCCCTGGTCGCGATACTGCTGGCCTCGGCGGTCAGCGTGGGCGTGGTATTCGCGATCGACTATGCCGATCAATCGTTCCGTACTCCGTCGGAAGTCATGGCGGAGTTGCGCATCCCGGTTCTGGCCGCCGTACCGGTCCATGCCGAAGACGGCGCGCTCTACGCCAGCGGCAATGGACATCGGAACGGCAATGGAAACGGCCACGGTCACGGTCATCATGGCGGCGACCTGACCTTCGATGCGAGCAGCGGTGAAGTGATCGAGGAGCGAGGCTAAGACAATGTTTCTCGACTTTTTCGGCTTTCGAGAACAACCCTTCGGCGTGACCCCGGACCCGCGGTACTTGTATCTGGGACCGGCACACCGGGAAGCGCTGGCCTCGCTGTATTACGGCATCGAGGCGAACCGGGGATTCCTATCCCTGATTGCGCGGCCCGGCATGGGCAAGACCACGCTGCTGTTTCACCTGCTGGCCAAGTTCGACCAGACGGCGCGCACCGCGTTTATTTTCCAGACGCAGTGCAATTCGCGCGAGTTCATGCGGTTCCTGCTGGCCGAACTCGGCATTGAGAGCGAGTCGCAGGATTTTGTCCGCATGCACGATCAGTTCAACCGCTGCCTGGTGCAGGAAGCGCGCGCCGGCAAGCGCTTCATCGTGGTCATTGACGAAGCTCAGAACCTCGATCCCAGCGTGCTTGAAACCGTCCGCCTGCTCTCTGATTTCGAAACTCCGCAAGCCAAGTTGCTGCAGATCATTTTGGTCGGACAGCCGGGACTGGCGGACAAGCTGGCAAGTCCTTCCTTGGTGCAGTTGCGGCAGCGCATCACTTCGGTGAGCGGTCTCCAACCCCTCAGCCGGGAAGAGATTGGCCGCTTCATCGACCACCGCGTGCAGGTGGCCGGCTACAAGGGCGCGCGGCTGTTCACTCCCGAAGCCATGGATCAGATTGCCCAAATCAGCGAGGGCATTCCGCGCCAGATCAACAACTTTTGTTTTCATTCCCTGTCGCTGGGATTCGCCATGAAGAAGAAAACGGTGGATCTGGCGATGGTGCGGGAAGTGATGCACGATCTCGACATCACACGCTTCGTTTCCGACGTCGGCGGCGTGAACCGGCACATGACGTCGAACGCGGGCAACGGGGATCCCTTCCATCCAGTCGAGGAGTTGTCGGGAGCGGCCAAGGATTACGCCAGCTCGGCTGCGGCTGCCGTGGAAGCGGCCAAAGACACGCTCAGCCCGGCCGAGGCCATCGAACACATGCGCGACGTGGCGCGGCTATTGCACTCTTGGAAAAACGCACCCGGCCGGCGCGGGCGCCCTCACTAGAACAAAAACTTTACGGGTGAAACCGAGTATTTGGGGAGCAGGAACGGAACCTTATGAGCAGAAACTTCGAACTGATGCAGAACCTGGGCCGGGAACGCGAGATGTTCGAGACCACGGCGGAAACACACACCACGGTCGACGAACCCGATGCGGTAAAAGTCGCACCTGTGCCGGTCGAGGTGCTGCCCCTGCAATTGAAAATGGAAGACGCACAGCGGGATGAATTGTTCAAGCTGGTCCAGCGGGTGTTCATGATTCCCGGACCCACAAAAAGCCACATGGTGGTGGTCTCGGGGATGGAACCGGGCAACGGCTGCAGCTGGATTTGCGCCCGCATGGCGGAGATTCTGGCAACACAGATTTCCGGTTCCGTCTGCGTGGTTGACGCCAATCTTCGCTCCCCGGGATTGCACCACGAGTTCGGAGTGACCAATCACTATGGGCTCACCGACGCTCTGCAAGCCTCCGATCCGATTCGCAGATTCGTGACCTCACTTTCGCGTTCAAATTTGTGGCTGCTCAGTTCCGGATCTGGAGCCGAGGGCACGCAAACCATGTTGGGGTCGGATCGCATGCGCTCCCTATTGCCGGAGTTGCAGCGCGAGTTCGATTTCGTGCTGATCGACGCTCCGCCAATCGAGTCCAGCGATGACGGCCTGGTGCTGGGCCGCAGCGCCGAGGGAATTGTGCTGGTGTTGAAGGCCCATGCTTCGCGCCGCGAGCGCGCCCGCAAGGCAGTACGCGATTTGGAGACCGCCAATGTCCGGGTTCTGGGAGCGGTGTTGAACCGCCGTACCTTCCCGGTTCCCGAATCGATTTATCGCAAGCTGTAAGAGCTAAAAGCTAAGAGCTAACAGCTAAAACGGAAAAAGGCTAGACCGAAATGTTCGAGACCCTGCGAGCCGATATTGACCGAGCCATGCACCAGGCGCGCCCTGACGACTGGAAGCCCGGTCTGACACACAAACTTGAGATTCTGGTTCGGCACTCCACCTGGCCGGTGATCTCGTATCGCTACTCGCGCTGGGCCAAGCGGGTGCGCATTCCGGTGGCCGGCCAACTGCTGCGCATCTCGGGATTGTTCTTCCGCAAATTCACGGAATTGTTTACCAGTGTGCACATCGACGCCAATGCGGATATCGGTCCGGGCTTCGTGATCCATTCGGTCTATGCCATCAATCTGGGCAAGACAAAGATTGGCGAGAATTTCACCATCGCGACCGGCTGCCTGATTTCCCATGCCTGCCGCGGCATCGGCGACAACGTGTACTTCGGCCCCGGCGCCAAGCTGGTGGGCGACGCCAAAATCGGCAGCAACGTGGTGATCGCCGCCAACAGCCTGGTGCTCACCGACGTCAAGGACAACATGATGGTGATGGGAGTTCCGGCGCGCATCAAGCTGCCGGGAGGACGTCCGCAACGTTTCCTCAAGAAGACGGCTCCCGGGGCGGTTCCGGTGAAAGCGCCGCCGCAGGCAGTTGCCGCACCCGCGCCAGCGCCTGTACAGGAACAACCCGCAGCATCGGTATCGGCTTAAACAAACCTCAAGGTTTCTTGAGTTAGAAAAACACTGGGCCAGATAGACCACGCTAGGAGAAAGACGAACCTTGGACTTTGCATGGAGCGATGAGCAAGCGGCATTTCGCAAAGAAGTGTTGCGTTTTGCGAAAGAAGAACTGAACGACGACGTCATCACGCGCGACCACAACTCGGAATTCTCCTGGGAACTGTGGAAGAAATGCGCCAAGTTCGGCATTCAAGGCCTGCCGATTTCGCCGGAATACGGCGGCGGCGGCGCTGACACTTTGACCACCGTCTGCGCGCTGGAAGCGCTTGGCTACGGTTGCCGCGACAATGGGCTGCTGTTTTCCATCAACGCGCACATGTGGAGTTCGGAAATTCCCATCTGGAATTTCGGAACAGAAGTCCAGAAGCGCAAATATCTTCCCGGACTGGTCAGCGGCGGTTTGGGCTTGCATGCCATGACCGAACCGGGATCGGGCTCGGATGCTTACAGCCTGAAGACGCGCGCCGAGAAAAAGGGCGATGGCTACATCCTGAACGGATCGAAGACCTTCAGCAGCAACGCGCCCGATGCGGACGTCACCATCGTGTTCGCGAACCTCGATCCCAGCCGCGGGCCGAACGGCGTCACCGCATTTCTGGTGGATAAGGGAACGCCCGGTTTCAGCGTGGGCCGCCGTCTGCACAAAATGGGACTACGCACTTCGCCCATGGCGGAAATCGCGCTGCAGGACTGCGAAATTCCCGTCGAGAATCTGCTGGGCAAAGAATTTGGCGGACAGGCCGTCTTCACCTCGTCGATGGAGTGGGAACGTATTTGCATTCTTGCCAGCCATCTGGGCGCCATGCAGCGGATCATGGAGACCTGCATCAAGTACGGCCGCGAACGCAAACAGTTCGGCGAATCGATCGGGAAATTTCCCGCCATCAACAACATGATCGCCGACATGGACATTCGCCTTGAAACCGGACGCTTGGCGCTGTACAAGGCCGCGTGGCTGAAGAGCCAGGGACGGCATCCGCTGCGCGAGGCTTCCATCGCCAAGGTCTACGTGAGCGAGGCCTGCGTGCAGAGTTGCCTGGATGCGATTCAGATTCACGGCGGTTACGGCTACATGACGGAGTATGAACTCGAACGCGAATTGCGCGATGCGATCGCGGGCAAGATTTACTCCGGGACTTCGGAAATTCATCGCGTGATTATCTCGAGTTATTACGGACTGTAAACGAAGGTAGTAGTAACAAGTTTCTCCCCCCACATTCCAACAGAGGCTGGGTTCTGCATGGCATACATCCTGCAGCAATTGTTAACGAAGAGCGCGAAGGCATATCCCGATAAGCCGGCGGTGTGGGCGCGCGGCAAGAGCATTACCTATGGCGAACTCGATCAGCGCTCCAATCAACTTGCGCATTTTCTGCGCGAGCGGGGAATTCAAAAGGGCGATCGCGTCGGATTATTTTTTCCCAAGTGCGTCGAATCCATCGTCAGCATGCTCGGCGTGCTGAAGGCGGGCGGCGTCTACGTTCCGCTCGATCCCCAGGCCCCGGCCGACCGGGTGGGCTACATCATCGCCAACTGCGGCATTCGCATCCTGATCACCAACAGCGAAAAGCGGTCTGCGCTCGCGCCGGAAACGGCGGACACGCTCGAATGTTGCCTCCTGACCGAAGGCGAAGGCAAGGGCAGTGACCAACTTGCCTGGGCGGAGCTCGATAAATATCCCTCATCGCACCCGCCCGCGGTCACGCTGGTCGAAAGCGATCTCGCCTACATTCTTTACACCTCAGGCTCAACGGGACGCCCCAAGGGCGTGATGCTCACGCATCAGAATGCGCTGACCTTCGTCGAGTGGTGCGCGGAAGAATTCCAGGTTCGCAGCGAAGATCGGCTGTCGAATCACGCACCGCTGCACTTCGATCTCTCCGTCTTCGACGTGTACAACACGCTCGAAGCCGGCGCCACCCTCTACATGATCACCGAGGAACTGGCGCTGTTTCCCACCAGCCTGGCGAACTTCATCGAAGCCCAGCAGATCACGATCTGGTACTCGGTGCCGTCGGCTCTCATGCTGTTGCTGCTGCATGGACGGCTGACTGCGGAAAAGCTCAAGAGCCTGCGCATCATCCTGTTCGCGGGTGAGGTTTTCCCGATGAAGTATCTGCGGCAGTTGGCAGAGATTTCGACGACCAGCGAACTCTACAACCTCTACGGCCCGACCGAGACTAACGTTTGCACGTACTACAAGGTTGAGCGCGAGCGCCTGGCGAGTCTCGATAAGCTGCCCATCGGCATCGCCTGCGCCAATACCGAATGTTTCTCGGTCACGCCTGAAGGACGTTTAGCGGCAAAAGGCGAAGCCGGCGAACTTTATGTGCGCGGGCCGTCGGTGACCTACGGATATTGGGCCGATCCGGAAAAGACCAAGAAGATGGTGGTGCCCAACCACTTCCAGGAAAATTTCGAAGAGAAGATGTACCGCACCGGCGACATCGTTACGGTGGGCGAAGACGGCAACTACTACTTCCAGGGCCGGCGCGACAGCCAGATCAAGAGCCGCGGCTATCGCATCGAGCTGGGCGAAATTGAAAGCGCATTGCTCAGCCATCCCGAAGTGCGGGAAGCGGCGGTGCTGGCCATTCCCGATGAGGTGATCGGCAACCGCATCCGCGCAGTGGTGGTGCCGCATGTTGCCGGATCTCTGACCACGGTCGTGCTGCAGCAGTACTGCGCTTCGCGCGTGCCCAAGTACATGATCCCGGAATTGATCGACCTTTACAGCGAGCTGCCGAAAACCTCCACCGGAAAAATCGACCGCGTCAAGCTGGCGGCGGAGCCGGCAGGAGTGCGTTGAGCAGCCATGAGTTCTTGATTTGCAAGCAATCAAATCCAACTTTGAATGGGGAGAAGGAACAATGATTGAGCAGGCCGCAATAAAAGACCAGATTCGCGCGTATGTGCTTGAGGAGTTTGCCCAACCCAAGGGTAAAGCCACGATCACGGACGAGGAAAACCTGACCAAAGAGGGCATCATCGATTCCATGGGCATTTTCCGCCTGGTGGCGTTTCTGGAAGAGACGTTCAAGGTGCGCGTAGGCGACGAAGAAATCACCCACGACAATCTGGAAAGCGTCGACGCCATCGAACGGCTGGTGCTTTCGAAATCCAAGAAATAGCAATCATCTGCGAGCGCGCCCATTCCTTGCCGATGGCCCGCTTCGCTGCAGCGCTTATTGCCCAGGTCCGCAGAGCAAGCACGTTAAAGACTGTAAACGATCTCCCAGGATTCTCTTATGCGTATAGGCCGCAGGGTTTTCACTAACGGGGTCAAGCTGTTTGACCTGTTCTTGATGATGGTGTCCTTTGCCTTGGCGACCATTCCGCAATATCAGCGGGTGGGGCGCTTTGGTCTGGCCGAATTTTTCGAACTGCGCGTAAAGCTGGGAAACCTGATTTTGTTCTCCTGTTTTGTGTTGATCTGGCATTTGCTGTTCAGCGTGTTTGGCCTTTACGGCTCCAAACGCCTGGGCAGCCGGCGGGATGAAATCTGGGACATTACGCGCGCCACTACGCTGGGAACGGTGGTCATCGCGGTTTTCGGAGTGGCCTTCCACATCTGGATCGTGAACCGTATCTTCCTGGCCTCATTTTGGGCTCTGGGCACGGGCCTGGTGGTGATGACCCGGCTGGTGATCCGCGCGGTGCTTTCGTATCTGCGTCGGCACGGCCGCAACACCCGCAACATGCTGGTCATCGGAACCAATCCGCGCGCCATGGAATTGGTGGAGCGCATTCAGCACCGTCCGGAACTCGGCTACAAAATTCTGGGATTCGCCGACGAAGACTGGCATGGAATCGAGGAGTTCAAAAAGCAGGGACTGCCGCTGGTCTCTGATCTCGACACGCTGCCCAGCTACGTTCGCCGCAACGTGGTGGATGAAGTCATCCTCGCGCTGCCCATCCGCTCTTATCACACCTTTGCCTCGCGAATTGCGGCGGCCTGTGAACAGCAGGGAATCATCGTCCGCTTTCTGCCCAACATCTTCGACCTGAAAGAATCGCGCCAGGCCGCGGACGAATTCGGCGGCGACCCGCTGATCAGCCACGAAACCACGATTACCGATTTCTGGGGCCTGACCATCAAACGCACCATCGATATCGTCGTGTCGCTGCTCGCGATCGTCATGTTGTCGCCCGTGCTTTTGCTGGCCGCCATTGCCGTCAAGCTGACTTCTCCGGGACCGGTCTTCTTCATGCAGAAGCGCCTGGGTCTCAACAAGCGCATGTTCAAGATCTACAAGTTCCGCACCATGGTGATCGACGCCGAAGCGCGCCTGAAGGAACTGGAGCACCTGAACGAAGCCGACGGCGCGGTGTTCAAGATCAAGAAAGATCCGCGCATTACGATGATCGGCGCTTTTCTGCGCAAGACCAGCATCGACGAACTGCCGCAGCTGTTTAACGTGCTGAAAGGCGAAATGAGTCTGGTCGGCCCGCGTCCGTTGCAGGTGCGCGACTACGAACTGTTCGAAACCTACTGTGGCGACTGGCAGCGCAAGCGCTTCAGCGTGCGCCCCGGCATTACCTGCCTGTGGCAGGTGATGGGACGAAGCTCAACCACTTTTGAACGCTGGATGGAACTCGATCTGCAATACATTCGCACGTGGTCCTTGTGGCTCGATCTGCAGATTCTGGCCAAGACCGTGCCCGCTGTGTTGAGAGGATCGGGAGCGGCATAGCATTTGCACCGGGCCCCGATTTTGCGGTATAACATCTCACCACTCCCCCCAATAAAACTAAATATGGTAACTGTCGATTCGTCTATTTCTCTCCCGGACGGTGGGGTAGTGTGTGTGCACGAAGAAGTCTCGCGGCATGCCGCGGAGAACAGCGAAGCCCTCGCTGTTTCGGGTGCGCAGCAGGATTTGTCGTACGGCGAACTGGATCGCCGTGCCAACCGTTTGGCGCATTATCTTCGCTCCATCGGCGTAGAGCGCAACGTTGTGGTGGGATTGTATCTGGGCCGCAGCCCGGAGTTGGCGGTTGCAGCCCTGGCGGTTTTGAAGGCAGGCGGCGCGTACCTGCCGCTCGATCCCATTCATCCTCTTGAGCGTCTGGCGTTCATGCTGAAGGATTCGGGGGCGGCGGTGGTGGTCAGCCAAATCGGGTTGATGCAGAGTTTTCCTGCCCGCGCATGCAAGGTCGTGACGCTTGACGGCGACGCAGCCAGCATCGCAGCGCAACCGGAAACTAAGCCTGCGGGCGAAGCCAGCCTAGAAGATCTTGCTTACATCATCTATACATCCGGCTCGACCGGCGAACCCAAAGGCGTGGAACTGGTTCACGCAGGCTTGTCGAATCTGGTGGCATGGCACCGGGGCGCATTTCAGATCACAACGGCAGACCGGGCCAGCGCGCAAGCGACCGTAGGGTTCGATGCATCGGTTTGGGAATTGTGGGCGTACCTGGCGTCGGGCGCTAGCCTGCATCTGCCCGACGACGCGACTCGCGGTGATGCCAGCGCGATGCGAGACTGGATCGTATCCCGGCGAATCACGATTTCGTTTGTGGCCACGGTCATTGCCGAACGAATGCTGCAGTTGGCGTGGCCGGCGGAAACCAAACTCCGTTTTCTGTTGACCGGCGCGGACACGCTCAAGGCCTACCCACCCGCGACCCTGCCGTTTGCCTTGGTGAACAATTACGGTCCGACCGAGTGCACCGTAGTCAGCACTTCAGGAATCATTCCGGCCGCAGGTTCTGCGAACCGCAACGAAGCGCAACCTGCCCCTTCGATCGGCAAGCCGATTGACGGAATTGAAATCTACATTCTCGATGAGCAGAAACGCAAAGTGAGCGAAGGCGCAACTGGAGAGATTTACGTGGCTGGCGCAGGCTTGGCGCGCGGATATAGAAATCGCCCGGACCTAACTGCTGAGAGATTTGTCCCCAACCCATTCCATCCCGCCGCGCGCATGTATAAGACCGGCGATTTGGGCCGTTGGCTCCCGAATGGCGAAATCGCATTTATGGGACGCGTCGATGAACAGGTGAAAGTCCGCGGCTACCGCGTCGAACCGAACGAAGTCGCCGTAGTGCTGGGGCAACATCCTTCCGTCGAAACGAATGTGGTCGTCGCTAGAGAAGATGCTCCCGGCGAAATGCTGCTGACGGCGTATCTGGTGCTCGCGCCCGGCGCGGGAGTGACCGCCGCGGCGTTGCGCGATTTTCTGCGGCAGCGGCTTCCCGAATACATGATCCCCGCTTCATTCGTTACGGTTGGAAGAATTCCGCTGACCGAGCAGGGGAAAGTGAATCGGGCGGCGCTGGCCGGCCTCAGCGCGAACCGGCTCTCCGACGAGCCTTACGTCGCGCCGCGCACCGTGGTAGAAGAAGAGCTGGTCGGAATCCTGGCGCCGCTGCTCAAGCTGGATCGCGTCGGCGTGAACGACAACTTCTTCCTGCTGGGCGGACACTCTTTGCTGGGCACGCAACTGATCGCCCGCGTCAGCGAAACTTTCGGCGTTGACTTAACCCTTCTGAAATTATTTGACCATCCCACGGTTGCCGAAATGGCTTCTGAAATCGAAACCCTGATCCTGGCTAAGGTCGAGCACCCGGCCAACGTTTAAGCAACAGCGTCTAAGAAATAGAACACCGTGTCGATCACCCAAACTCCAACTCGTCTGGATAGCCCTGGCAAGGCCATGAGCCTTTACCACCTTCTCGATCCGGAGGTGTTGGCCAATCCTTATCCCTTGTTCCAGCGGCTGCGCTCAGAAGATCCCGTGCACTGGGATCCGTTTCTGCATGCCTGGGTGGTCACGCGTTACGCCGACGTGATGGAAGTGCTGCTCACCTTCTCGGCCGACCGCACGCCCACTCCCGCGCAACTGGATGAGATGGGATTGTCGTCGCTGAATCCCATTGCCCGCGTCATGGTGCAGCAGATGCTTTTCATGGACGCGCCGGCGCACACTCGCTTGCGCGGCCTTTCGTCGAAGGCGTTCACTCCGGCGCGCGTGGAGCAATTGCGCGAACACATCCGGGACATCGTCAAGAATCTTCTGGACGGATTGAGCGGCAAACAGGAGATCGACCTCATTGCCGACATCGCCGAGCCGCTGCCCGCCATCGTGACCGCGGAAATGCTAGGCGTTCCCACTCGCGATCATGTGCAGCTGAAGCAGTGGTCGGCGGATTTCGCCGAAATGCTGGGCAACTTTCAGCACAATCCTGAGCGCTATCCGCGAGTGCTGAAAACCGTTGCGGAAATGACGGAATACTTCCGCGATGCGGTGCGCCAGATGCGCGAGCATCCCCGCGAGGGCCTGATTCATTCGCTGCTCACCGCTGAAGTCGACGGCGACCGCCTCACCGAAGACGAAGTGATTTCCAACTGCATCGTGACCATGGTCGGCGGGCAGGAAACTACCACCAACCTGATCGGCAACGGCTTGCTCACGCTGTTGCGCAATCCCGGCGAGATGCAGAGATTGCGCGCCGATCTGTCGTTGATTCCATCGGCCGTAGAAGAGATGCTGCGCTACGAAAGTCCCAGCCAGCACACTGCGCGCATGTGTCCCTCAGACCGGGAAATGGGCGGCAAACGGATTCAGAAGCGGCAGGCGGTGATCGCCATCATGGCCGCGGCCAACCGCGACCCGGAGCGCTTTCCCGATCCCGACCGCTTCGACATTACGCGCCAGGACAATCGCCATCTCGCCTTCGGCTACGCGGCGCATTTCTGTTTTGGCGCACCGCTGGCGCGCGTAGAAGGACAGCTCGCGTTTGAAGCCTTGCTGCGGAAATATCCGAACATCACCATGCCGCCGCAGTCGCTGGAATGGCGTGCGAACCTCGGACTGCGCGGATTGAAGGAGTTGAAAGTCCAGGTGGGGGCGGCGGAAGCCTCATCCGCGAGCGTGGCGCAGCCGGCGTCAATACCGCAAGCGAAAGCCACGGTCGAAACCGCTGCCTGTCCATTTCATGCGCCGGTTCAGGCGCAGGCAAACGGCGACAAGCAGAGCTTGATTCGGCAGTACATGCAATCCCGCAATACGCGCAAGGAACAGACCGCGACGGTAATTCCCCGCCGCCATGGTGCCGGTCCCGCGCCGCTCTCGTTTGCCCAGGAGCAAATCTGGCTGCACTGCCAGTTTGCCAAGGAACTTTATAACGAATCGGTCATCATCTATCGCCGCGGTGCGCTCGACGTACCCACATTGCAGCGGGCTCTCGCCGAGATGCTCCGGCGGCATGAGGCCTGGCGCACCACGTTTCACGTGATCGATGGGCGCCCGGTGCAGAAGGTCGAGGCTCCCTATCAGCCCACGTTCGAGCTCGTGGACTTGCGTTCGCGGAATGCAGAGGAACAAGACGCCGAGGCACTCCGCCTGGCGCGCGAACGGGTTCGTGCGCCCTACGACATGGAGCGCGGGCCGCTGCTGCGCATCATGCTGGTGCAATTCGGCGAGCAGGATTACCGGCTTTACATCTTCCTGCATCACATTGCGTTTGATGGTTTCTCCGTCTACAACGTGTTCCTGCCGGAGTTGGTCAAGGTTTACAACGCGTATCTCGCGGGGAAGACTTTGCCGTTGCCTGAACTGCCCCTGCAGTATGCCGACTTCGCGCAATGGCAGCGCGATTCCATCGCTCCCGCCGAACTGGAAGAGTCGCGAGCCTTCTGGGGTGGACAGTTGAACGGCCAGGTTCCGGTGCTGGAGTTGCCCACCGACCATCCCCGTCCTGCGCTGCAGAGTTTTCGCGGAGCCATGCACCGCTTCGCCTTTTCCAAGAGTCTGACCGAGCGCCTGCATCAGCTCGCGAATCGGGAACACACCAGCTTTTTCGTAACCATGCTCACCTGTTTCGCGTCTTTGCTGCGCCGCTACAGCACGCAGGAAGATTTTGTCATCGGCACGGTAACCTCGGGGCGCAAGCATTCCGAACTGGAAGCGTTGCTGGGTTGCTTCCAGAATCCTCTGGCTCTGCGCCTCAGGCTCGCGGGAGACGTGAGTTTTCGCGAGATGCTGGCCCATTCCCGCGACGTCACCTTGAGCGCGCTGGCGCACGATAACGCTCCCTTTGAGCGCCTGGTCGAAGAACTTTCCGTGCGCCGCGACACCAGCCGCAATCCGATTTTCAACGTGATGTTCTCGCTGGCTCCGCCCACTCCCGCGTATGAAGAAGGATGGGACCTGAACCAGCTCGATCTCGATTCCGGTACCGCGAAATTCGATCTAGACCTGGAACTCGATGACCGCCCTTCCGGCCTGCAAGGCCGCCTCGTCTACTGCACCGATCTGTATGAAGCCGCGACCATCGAGCGCATGGCCGGACATCTCCAGACCATGATCGAAGCGATCGTCCCCGATCCGGATCAGAGAATTTCCCAGCTGCCTTTGCTCTCCGCGAAAGAGCGAGAGCAATTCACAGCATGGAACGCCACCGAAACCGAGTATCCGCGCGAAAGCTGCGTGCACCAGTTAGTGGAGGCGCAAGCGGTGCGCACTCCCAACGCCAGCGCGGTCGAACACGCCGGTCGCGCTCTGACGTATAGCGAACTGAACCAGCGCGCCAATCAGCTGGCACATTTCCTGCGCAAGCGCGGCATCGGGCCGGAATCAAGAGTTGGCGTCTGCCTGCGGCGATCGCTGGAACTCCCCGTGGCGCTGCTGGCGGTGCTCAAAGCGGGCGCAGCCTGTGTGCCGCTCGATCCCGCGTATCCGAAAGAACGCATCACCTACATGCTCGAGGATTCCGGAACTCCGCTGGTGCTGACGCAGCCCGGTCTGCTCGCGGAGGTCACCGATTTCGACGCTGAAGTCATCAATCTCGAACCCGACTGGAAGTTATTCGCCGGCGAGAGTCACGGCAATGTCGTCAGCGGCGTGAAGCCGGAAAATCTTGCGTACGTGATCTACACCTCGGGCTCGACCGGAAAACCTCGCGGCGTGCTGCTGACGCACGGCGGACTGGTCAATCACAACGTTGCCGCCACGCATTTGTTCTCGCTGACCCCCGCGGACCGCATGGCGCAGTTCGCTTCCATTTCATTCGACATCGCGGTGGAAGAAATCTTTCCCACCTGGATTTCCGGCGGCGCGCTGGTGGTGCGCGAAGAAGACGCATCGCTGGTGGTGGGAGATTTTCTGCAGTGGGTCGATCGCAATCGCGTCACCGCGCTCGATCTTCCGACCGCGTACTGGCATGAACTGGTGCGGGAATTGGCGGAATCGTCGCTCAGCTTGCCGCAGAGCCTGCGCATGGTGATTGTGGGCGGCGAAAAAGCGTCGTTGGCGGCGTTAACTTCATGGCGCAAGCTGGCGGGATCGCGCGTACGCTGGGTGAACACCTACGGCCCAACCGAGACCAGCGTGATCGTAAGTTCGTTTGAGCCGAAGATCAGCGACGAGATTCCGTCGGTCCTGCCCATCGGCCGTCCCATCGCCAACACCAAGATTTACATTCTGGGCAAGAACCTGCAGCCGTTGCCCATCGGCATTGCCGGCGATTTGTACGTTTCCGGTCCTGGCTTGGCGCGCGGGTATCACAATCGTCCGGAGATCACCGCCGAGAAATTCGTAGCCGATCCATTTCAGCCCGGCAAGCGCATGTACAAGACGGGCGACCTGGCGCGCTACCTGGCCAGCGGCGAAATCGAGTTTGCCGGACGCACCGACGATCAGGTCAAGATTCGCGGATACCGCGTCGAACTGGAAGAAATCGAAGCCGTTCTCGGCTCACACGCGGGAGTGCACGAAGTGGTCGTCACCGCGCGCGAGAACGAAGCTGGCGAGAAGACTCTGGTCGCGTATCTGGTGCCGTCGCGCGAACAGGTTCCCACGGCCAGCGAGTTACGCATATACCTGAAGCAAAAGCTTCCGCACTACATGGTGCCCTCGGCGTTCGTTCTGCTGGAGGCGATGCCGAAGACGCCCAACGGCAAGACCGACAAACGCAATCTGCCGGCGCCGAAAGCCGCCGATTTTGCCGAGCCGCAGGAATACGTCGCGCCCACCGATGAATTGCAGAGGCAACTGGCCCGCATCTGGGAGACCGTGCTCGACAAGAAGCCCGTGGGTATTCGCGACAACTTTTTCGAGCTGGGCGGACATTCTCTGCTGGCCGCGCGCCTGATGCACCGCATCGAGCAGCAAATTGGCGAACGTCTTCCTCTCGCATCTCTATTACAGGCCCCGACCATCGAACAGCTTTCCGGCCTTTTGCGCCACGATCAGTATTCCGATTCCTGGTCCATGATGGTGCCGATTCAGCCGCAAGGTACGAAACCGCCGTTCTTCTGCGTGCATGGCGTCGGCGGCAACGTCGTCGGATTCCGTGATCTGGCTCGCCACGTTGGCGACGACCAGCCGTTCTATGCGATTCAGCCGCAGGGTTTGGACGGCAAACGCGAATGCCTTACCAGCATTCCGCAGATGGCCGAGCGCTACATTCAGGAAATTCGCCGCGTGCAACCCGATGGTCCTTATCGCATCGGAGGCTACTCCTTCGGCGGCCTGGTCGCCTATGAGATGGCGCAGATGCTGGAAGCGCAGGGCATCGAAGTGTCGCTGCTGGCGCTGTTTGATACTTATCCCGGCAAGATGCAATCGCGCGCTGCGGCGTTGAAAAACCTGGCAGGGCTTCCGCTCAAAGAGCAGATCGGCTTTCTGTGGAAGAAGGGAACGTTCGTTTTGATGACGCTGCGGAAGCGCCTGGAACTGCAATTTCTGCCGCGCGCCCTGCGCAACGTGAGGCAGGCTTGCGCCAAAGCCGCCGCGGATTACGATGTTCAGCCATATCCGGGGCGCGTCACGCTGTTTCGCGTGCGCGAAAAATCGGTGGGCAGTCTGAACGATCCCTATGCCATCTGGTGGCAGGTTGCGGCAGGAGGAGTCGACCTGCGCGAAATCAGCGGCGACCACCTGAGCCTGCTCAAAGAACCGCAAGTCCGTTTATTGGGCGAGCGACTGGCCGATGCGCTTTCCCCGGCAAAATCAGAAAACTCCCTGGCAGAAGCCACCACCGAACTTCAGACGAAATAAGAACCCCGAAAGAACAGATCCCAGAAAAATGAGCGCATCGGAAACAGAACAGCTATTAGACCCGGTAGAGGCAAGCATCGCCATCACCCCGCCCGTCCCAACGGAAGACGGCGGCGAAGGCGGAGTCTCGCGAAAGCTGGCGCGCTGGGCGACCAAGGGCGGACTCGCGATCCTCGATCAGGGACTGATCTCCGGCTCCAACTTTCTGATCAGCATTTTGCTGGCGCGCTGGCTCATGCCCACGCAGTATGGCGCATTCTCGCTGGCGTTCTCGGTATTTCTGCTGCTCTCCTACGTTTATCAGTCGCTACTGTCGGAGCCGCAAGGAGTATTCGCCGGCTCGGCCTACAGCCAATGCCTGCGCGGATACCTGAAAACTCTGCTGGGCATTCAGGTGTTGGTGACCGTTTTTGGCTTGGTGCTGCTCGGTGGTTCGGCGGCGCTGGCTTACTTCATGGGCAAGCCCGACCTGCCCGGAGCGCTCGCCGGAGTCGCGATAGCATCGCCGTGCATTCTGTTTTTCTGGCTGTTGCGCCGCGCCTATTACATGAATCTGGCGCCGGGGCGCGCGGCCATGGGCGCATTCATTTATTTCGTGCTGGTGACGGGTGGATTGTTCGTCGCCTATCGCAAGCACCTGATGTCGCCGTTCACCGCGTATCTGCTGATGGCGATCGGCGCATTGGGCACGGGATTGTTCCTGTTGACGCAAGTCAACAAAGCTCTGCCGCCCGACACGGTGAAGCCACCCACGGCCCGGCAAGCCTGGCGAAAACACTGGGAATACGGTCGCTGGGCGCTGGCGGTCTCCGTCGTCACCTGGATTCCGTATTACATGTATTATCCGCTGGTCAGCGCGTTCCACGGCATGGCTGCGGCCGGGCAACTGCGCGCGCTCATGAATCTCTCGCTTCCGATGGAGCAGAGCTATACCGCGCTTTCCATCCTGTTTCTGCCCTACGCGGCGAAGGTCTGCCGCAAGAAAGGAATCTCGAGTTCGGGCCCGCTGGTTCGTAACATCACGCTCTTGTTCGTTTTTGGCGCGATTGCCTATTGGGCGCTGCTGATTCCGTTCAAAGGCGTCGTCTTCCATCTGCTCTACGGCGGCAAATATCTGGAAGTCGCGCCGCTGCTTCCATACGTGGCCATCGGAATGACCCTGTGGAGCGCGGCCTTCGGCCCCGCCATTCTGCTGCGCGCCATTGAATCGCCCGACTCCATTTTCTACGCCCGCGTTGTGGCCAGCGTTCTGTCGCTGGTCGTCGGCGTGCCCTTGACCAAGTGGTTCGGTCTGTGGGGAGTCGTGGTCAGCCTGATGGTCGCCAATCTGGCGGCATTTTTGATTTCGATGTACATACTGCGGCGCAAGGCGGCTGCAGTTTCCGCAATGAGCCCGGTTCTGCAAGGGGAAGGGTAAGGGGGAGGGTTAAAGACAAGCAATGAACACTTTCAAGACGCTTCGCTATCGAGCTTCACGCACCAAACTTCGCATGCCCAAAGCCTGGTGGCTGCATCGCGGCCTCAATGACAAGGACGTGTTCTTCGCCTCCTTCGAGCGCTCGGGCAACACCTGGCTGCGCTTCGTGCTGATGGAAATCCTCACCCAGGGCAGCGCCGAATTTCTAAACGTGAATCATCTGCTGCCCGAGCTCGGGACGCATGCCAACGCCGAGCACCCGCTCTCCAATGGCGGACGTTTCATCAAGACGCACGAAATGTATCGCTCCGAATACAAGCGCGCCATCTACCTGATGCGCGACCTGCGGGACGTGATGCTCTCCAACTGGGCGCGCGACAAGGAAATGGGCCTCGCGCAATACTTCGATCAGGGCCGCGGCATGGATGGCTGGGTCGAATCGTTCCTCAAAGGCAAAGTCACCCGCTTCGGCTCGTGGCAGCAGCACGTCGATTCCTGGATCAACTCGCCCCTGGCCAAGAACGGCAACCTGCTCGTGGTGCGCTACGAAGATCTCCGCAAAGATACCGAGCCCGGTCTCACCGAGATGCTGCAGTTCCTCGGTATTCAACTCGATCGCGACGCGATCCGCCGCGCCATCGAAAACAATTCCCTCAACAACATGCGCGAGAAGGAAGAGAGAGCCAAGAAGTCCGGCGCCACGCTGGGCAAGGGAACTCTGCTGCGCAAGCACAGCGTCGACCGTGAAGATGGCCGCTTCGTCCGCACCGGCTCCGTGGGCGGATGGCGTGCCAAGCTCTCACCGGAACAGATTGCTATGGTCGACAAGTATGCCGGCGATGCGCTCGTGCACGCGGGGTATCCGCTCGGCGCGGCCGCTTCGGAAACAGAACGGTCTTTTGCGAACGAACTCCAGTCCACCCCAAGCTAGGAGATGCTTCATGATTTCTAGAATCCTCGCCGTCTTAGTCGCGCTTGGCTCCGCAAGTTCTGCGGCTCAGGGCCATCGACCAATTGCGCAAATTTACACTTACTCAACAATCGCCTATCCTGGCGCGACAACGACCAACGCCTATGGGATCAATAAGTCAGGCGAGATCGTTGGCTACTGGACTATCCCATACCAGTCGATTGGTGGCTTTCTGGACATCGACGGCGCCTTCCAGCTAATTCAGTACACATCCACCTCAAGCACCTACGCCAATGGGATAAATAACTTGGGTCAGGTGGTCGGAGACTTCGATAACTCGGTCTGCGCCAATGCCCAAGAGATGTGTGCCTACGTGTACACAGATGGAGCATTCGAAATACTTGACTTCCCTGGCTCGGAATCGACGACCGCGTCTGGGATCAACGATACCGGACAGGTAGTTGGCGTCTACTTCAACGGGAGCAATAATGGATACCTGTATCAGTCGGGCGCGTACAAAACCCTTAATTTTCCTGGGGCCAAGAGCTCATATCTCACTGGCATTAATGACTCGGGAGAGATAGTCGGGTACTACGACAACGTCTATAACAGTTCCTCCTCCCTGGGCGGGTCGTTCGTTTACTCGGGCGGGAAGTGGACCGAAATAAATATTCCCGGCGGCGGTCTCGCAACCGGTATCAACGGTGCAGGCCAGGTTACAGGCATCTACTATGGGCGGGACGGTAACTATCATGGATTCGTCGAGACGAATGGGTCGTTCGCGTTTTTGAACTTCCCTGGAGCAACGACCACGTGGGCGCTGGGTATCTCGGACAACGGGCAGGTCGTTGGATTCTATTCGGGTTCTGGCTGCACCCAGAATCAGGGCTGTAGTTTCTTGGCAACACCAGTGAAGCAGTAGCGGGGAAGTGCAGCAAGTGGGCTATGACCAACGTAATCAATAAAATCGGCGTCTTTCTGGCGATGATGGTACTGCTTGCCCCGGCGGGGCTCGCGCAGAAAAAAGACGACAGCGGAACCCTGCGCCAGGCCGCCGAGCCGATGGGCTTTTGGGTGGGAACCACGATTCAGGGCCGGTTTTGGAATCGCGATCCGCAGTACAAGCCGTTGCTGGCGCGCGAGTTCAACGCCGCAGTCTCCATAGTCTTCCCCAATCTGACCGAACCGGAGCGCGGCCATTACGATTTTGACGCGATGGATGAAGCCATGCGTTTCGCCAACGAGCACAAGATGAAGCTCATGGGCCACACGCTTCTCTACCGCAACAAGCTGACCGCGCCCTGGATGAATTTCGACACCGCCCAGTGCGGCGGCTGGTCGGCCCGGGAACTGGATCAGGTCATGAAGGAGCACATTCAGGCCATTGTCCGGCACGGCGGCGACACGTATTATGCTTGGGAGGTAGTCAACGAGCCCACCAACCCGACGCACAACGGCTGCTGGTCCCGTGTGCTGGGCGAAGACGACTACATCGTCAAGGCTTTTCAGTACGCCCGCGAGGCTAATCCCCACGCCTTGCTGCTTTTAAACGATACATACGGTCATGGCGGGATCGACAAAGAGCGCGCCGACTCCTTTTTCGCGCTGGTGAAGCGAGTCAAAGCCAAGGGTGCTCCGATCGATGTGGTGGGAACGGAAATGCACTGGCAAATGCAGGACCTTCGGCCCACCTACCTCGACGAGTTCAAGGAGTTCCTGGCGACCGCGCGCAGTCTCGGTGTCAAGGTTCACATCACCGAGATGGATTTGTTTCAGGGAACGGACGATTCCCCGGCAGTGTTCGAAAAGCAGAAGGAGATCTACTACAACGTCGTGTATACCTGCTTGAAAGATTCGAACTGCATCGGGTTCACGACGTGGGGTATCTCCGATCACTACAGTTTTCTGCGCACCGAAGATCAGCCTAACGCCAAGCAAACCATGTTTGACGACAACTACGCCAAAAAGCCCGCCTATTACGGCGTGCTGCAGGCTTTAAAAGAAGGACGATAAGTTAGGCCAGTTATGGGCACCAGCATCATAGATAGGACCGGCGCCGTCGGCACACCCCCGCAACGCGAAGGGCGCGGGCGGACATTCTGGCTGCTCGTGATCTTCTCCGCCATAGGCTTTGCCATTTCGGTGACGGTCGCGATGTTTGCCGGGTCCTCGCCCTATGGAGCGCTTTTCCTCGCGCTGGCGGTCATCGCCGCCATCCCCGGCATTGCGCTAACTATGCAGGCCATCCCGCAGGGCCTTGCCCTGGCGCGCGACTTCGCCAAGACGCGCCGCTGGTGGCATCTGCCGTGGTTCTGCATTTTCTTCAGCATGCTGGTCTGGCGCATCCGCGACGTAGGCGCCGCGTCCCAGAATCCGCTGGATGGCTACGCCATGCTGCGCGTGATTCCGGAAGGCTTCGTTTCGCTAGTGCTGATCGTTCGCCTGATTCTGCGCAAACCGAACTGGCTGCGCTCGTTATTCCGCGGCATACCCGGCGCCATGGCGATCTACTGCCTGATCTGCCTGGCCACCACCCCGATCTCGGTCAACGCTTCGTGGACCGCCTACAAATCCCTCGAATTCCTGGCCGACGTTTCCTTGATGGCTTCCATCATTGCCAGCGCTGAGGGTTTTATTACCTACGAAAGCTGGATCAACTGGACGCTGATTTTTTACGGCATTTCGCTCGTCGGCGTGTGGATCAACCTGCCCATCTTTCCCACGGAAGCTATGGACGGCGGCCGCCTGACCGGCGTGGTTCCGGTGGAAGCTTCCAACAGCGTGGGAAGTTCGGGAGCGGTGCTGGCGATCGTCGCCATCTGCCGCCTCATGCCCGTCTTCGGCAAGGCTAAGAATCGCGCCTGGTATCTGCTGCTGCTGGTTTTCGGCCTGGTCTCGATGGCGATGTCGAAAACCCGCAGCGCCGAGGGAGCGTTCCTGCTCGCGGTGCTGATGGTCATCGTTCTTACCCCAAGCCTGCGCAAGCTGACTCTGTGGGCTAGCGCCTTCCTCGCCCCACTGATTGCCGTCGCCATTTTTGTCAACGACCGCCTCACCGGCTACGCCTACGATTTTGTGATGGATATCGTGAACCGCGATCAGTCCGGGGCGGCCGTCGAATCGCTGAGCGGACGCACGGCCTGGTGGGAATTCGGTATCCAGCAGCTCATGCACCATCCCTGGACCGGATTGGGAGCGTACGCCGCGGGCCGTTTCGCCGTGCTCGGCAAACTCGGCGTCGGTTCGGCCGCCATGATGCACAGCGACTGGATCGAAGTCCTCATCGGCACCAGCTTCTGGGGATTGATCCCCTTTACCGCCGCCCTTCTTGCCGCCTGGTGGTACATATTCCGCTGCATTCGCAGCAAGGACTATGAGCCCGAGCAGCGCCAGCTCGCAGTCGAGGTCCTGGGACTGCTGGGCATGCTCACTCTGCACTCGTTCTTCAACGACGAGTTGAGCTGGCACTGTCCCCTGCTCTATTTTTCGATCCTGGGATATGCCGAATTTCTGCGCACCTATCCCAAACGCGCCGCCAGTCTCGCGCTCGAGCGGCGGCACACGCCTTTGTATCGGGAGAATTTAGTCGAAGCCGTACCGCAACACAATTTTCGCAATCTCACAAATCAAATCTAACGGGGGAGTAAATCGCAATGGCAAATCAGAAACGAGTTCTTGTGACCGGAGCGGGCGGGTTCATCGGCCACCACCTGGTCAAGCGGCTGAAAAAAGATGGCCACTGGGTGCGCGGCGCCGACATCAAGGTGCCCGAATACGAAAAGTCCGCGGCCGACGATTTCCAGGTCCGCGATCTGCGCATCTGGGAAAACTGTCTCGCAGTCACGCGCGACATTGATGAAGTCTACAACCTGGCTGCCGATATGGGCGGCATCGGCTACATCACCGCGTTCCTGGCCGAAATCTCCAAGAACAATATCCTCATCAACGCCCACATGCTCGACGCAGCCAAGCAAAACGGCGCGCACAAGTTCCTGTTCTCGTCTTCGGCCTGCGTGTATGCGCAGTACAAGCAGAAGGTCGCCGACCTGGCGCCGCTGAAGGAAGAAGATGCTTATCCCGCCGACCCCGAACCGGGCTACGGCTGGGAAAAGCTGTTCGCCGAAGAACTTTGCCGCTACTACTATCACGACTACAAGTTCGAGACGCGCATCGTGCGCTTCCACAACGTCTACGGGCCGCTCGGCACCTACGATGGCGGCAAAGAAAAATCTCCGGCTGCGATCTCGCGCAAAGTTGCTCAAGCAAAAGACGGCAGCAATATTGAAGTCTGGGGCGACGGCCTGCAGACGCGCTCCTACATGTACGTGGACGATTGCGTGGAAGGCCTGATCCGCCTGATGGCATCGAACCACCGCGAGCCCCTGAATCTGGGCACCGACGAGATGGTCAGCATCAACCACCTGGTCGATATGATCTGCGGCATCGCCGGCAAGCGCCTCACCAAGCAGCACGATCTGACCAAGCCCCAGGGCGTGCGCGGCCGCAACAGCGACAACACGCTGCTGCGCAAGGTGCTCGGCTGGGAACCCAACACTCCGTTGGACAAGGGCCTCGCCATCACCTACAAATGGATCGAAGGCGAGCTGAAGAAAAAAGAAATGGGCGAACTCGCCGAAGTCACCGGCGACTAGCACCTATGCTCTTCTTGTCATCCTGAGCGGCGTTCTTTGCCGCGAAGGATCTATGCGACTTGCCGGCAGCGTCGGAAGAGCCGGCGACTTGCATAGGTCCTTCGGCGAGCGAAGAGCGCTCGCCTCAGGATGACAAAGCAATAAAGTACGACCATGTCGAATCCCGCAACTCAAAATTCGAACGATCCTACCGTCAGCATTCTGGGTGTGAACGTCCATGCTACCGCCATGGACCGCGCCGTAGCCCGCGTCGAATCCGCCGTCGCCAACGGCGAAAAGGGATACGTTTGCGTGACCGGAGTGCAGGGGGTGATGGAAGCGCAGGTTGACCACAATCTGAAGCGCATCATCAATCACGCACTGCTTACCATTCCTGACGGGCGGCCCACGGTCTGGGTCGGCTGGCTGCGCGGCTTCCTGAAGATGCGCCAGGTCACGGGCCCGACCATGATGCTGCAGCTTTGCGATATCTCTGCGAAAAAGGGCTACACGCACTTTTTCTACGGAGGCAATGACGGCATCGCCCAGCAGCTCAAAGACACACTCACCGCGCGTTTCCCCGGTATGAAGGTTGTGGGCACTTACACGCCTCCGTTCCGGGCGCTCACCGCCGACGAAGAAGCCGGCCTGATCCGCATGGTGGCCGAGACCAAGCCCGATTTTTTCTGGGTGGGACTCTCGACTCCTAAGCAGGAACGCTTCATGGACCAGTACAAAGACAAGCTCGACGCCAAGCTGATGTTCGGCGTCGGCGCCGCGTTCGACATGCACACCGGCCGCATCAAAGACGCGCCCTACTGGATGAAGCTCACCGGCACGCAGTGGCTTCACCGCATTTATCAGGACCCGAAGCGGCTGTGGAAGCGCTATCTGGTCAACAATCCCAAATTCGTCTGGCAGATCGCCCTCGAGCTGCTGGGAATCAGAAAACAGCAGGAAGCGTGAGAAGCCGGGAATGTGCTTATTTGATTTATGTGGGACAATAGACTAGCCCAAACGCCAAAATGTTCCCTACTTGGATTCGCAGTGCGAACTCAGGTTTACACTTGATGCCGCATTGCATCTTGAGTATGAAATTAATTAAACAAACGGAATTGGGTAGCCAAATAGGCATTAGGTCTAGAGCGGAACGGGACATTTGGATTCCCGAATTGGGGCTGGCATGTCTTTTTGGTCGTCCAAGAGCTATTGAAGTGCGTGGCGATTCATGCAAGCCTAGAAATCTAAGAGTGCTGGAATTGGATAACGAACGTGGTCTTTGGAGAGTCCAATCCTATGAGGACCAGGGTCCGCAGATGACAGGGATTCGATCCAGTATGGATTCTTCGATAACGGTCGATGAATGCAAGTGGGGGTTGACATGAGGCGAAGCGCAGTAGTTCAATCAGTGCGCGCTAAAAGGAGCGCTAAGGTGGAACGAAATAACGATAGAAGGGCTCATGCCGTGTCACACACTGACCTCGATGATTTCGGACGCGCAGTGGAGCGTGTACTCCGCCACTACGACAATGACGTGCATGCTTTCGTTAGAGACGTCCAAAGAGACATGGCAAAGCGGGCCGAAGGTGCGCCAACCGCTGTTCGCCAAAACGCACAGGAGTAAATATTGCAAGTTCCAAATCCGCTTTATCGGCCCGATCCAGCTCGGGCCATATACATTGATGGGCGGATGGACGATAAGCTCCTCACCAAGCTCACACCACAGGTCCTCCGGTTCCAAGCGCAAAACCGCGATCCAATCACGATATACATCACAGATAGCCCCGGGGGCGATGCAGGAACGACCCAAAATATTCTTCGCCTGATCCGCTTATCGGATCAGGATATGAAACCACCCTGCAAAGTCATCACCGTCGTCACGACGAAAGCCCAAAGCGCGGCGGCTGACTTGCTCTCCTCCGGCGACTACGCGATCGCTTGCCCCGGGTGCTCGTTGCTCTACCACGGAGTTCGCACAGCCGCATCGACGCTTCAGCCGCTGACAGCTGAGCGTAGCGAATTACTGGCGCACTTGCTGAGGATGACCAACGATGCTTTTGCTATGGAATTAGCTAAGCGAGCGGAGGACCGGTTCACCTTTCGATTCATGATGTCGTTGGGCGAGGTGAACCAATATCGGAAATCTCACAAGGCCCACCAGTCGTCGGACGTGGATTGCTTTGTCAAAGTTGTATCTCCGAAATTGTCACCGGGCGCGAGACAGGTATTCAGGAAGGCGCACGAGAGGTATGCGAAGTACGAACCACTACTCACAAAGTTCACAAGCCAGCGAGACTCAAGAAAGCGAAAGCGCGTCGCAATTGAGGAAGCCCGTCGCATCAAAGCGATTGTCGATTTCGAAACGCACAGCAATAAGACTAATCCTGCATGGACGTTTAAGAATGGCGGCATGGCGCGATTGGTGGAAGATTTCTTTCTCGTAGCCGAATACTTGGAGAGCCAACAAAGTGATCGATTGAGGGAGTGGTGCAAAACCTTTGCAAGCGTTCACCTCCAACATGAGGAGTACTCCAGGATTACGGAAATCAAAGATGAGGAGACGCGCAACCAGGCGATTGTTTCAAAACTCCAGCCTTTAGTCGGTCCCCTCTGGTCTTTTTTTGTGGCGTTATGTCATGCGCTCCAAGAAGACGAAAATGAACTGAACGCGACAGACGCTTATTGGCTTGGTTTGGTCGATGAAGTTCTCGGAACGGCTATGCCAACTATGCGATGGTTCGGAGAATGGAGGGATGATGCCCCGACACCGCAACCAGAGCCTGCGTCCGCCGAGAAAGTCGACCAACATTCAAAGGAAACGGATACAAACGCCACTATATCGCCAACCGCAAACCCAACCTCAATCGAGTCAACGTAATCGCGAACATGTTCTTGCAATTCTCCTGAATTGAGGAAACTCACGGTTCGTCGAGCCTGGTTCCCGAAGGCTTGGTTTGTGAGTGATGAGCGTTAGATGCAACAGATCGCGACATGAAGGTTCTTCTCGTTCACGGTGCCTATCGGCAGTTTGGCGGCGAAGATTCGGTCGTCAAGGCTGAAACCGAATTGCTCCAAAGCCACGGAGACCAGGTTTACCTCTACTCCCGGCACAACGACGAGACCAAAGAATTCAGCGCCGTGCAGAAGGCGCTGTTTTTCCCCCAGAGCGTCTATTCGTGGAAGACCAGCGGGGAGCTGGACCGTGTCGTCCGCCAGTTCAAACCAGACGTAGCATTCATTCACAACGTTTACCCGCTCATCTCTCCATCCGCGTATCACAAGCTGCACGCGCTCGGCGTGCCCACGGTGCAGGTGCTGCACAATTTTCGTCCGTTCTGCGCAAACGGTCTTTATTACACGCAAGGCAGAATCTGCGAAGCCTGCCGCGACGGCAATTACCTGAACGCGATCGCGAACCGTTGCTACAAAGATAGCTATGTTCTCAGCGGATTGTACGGGCTGACGCTGGGGCTGAACCGGTTCGTTGGCATGGTCGAGAAGATCTCGGGCTTCATCTGTCTGACCGAGTTCTTCCGCATCAAGATGCGCGAAGCCGGCGTGGACGACTCGAAATTATTCGTGCGCCCGAATTTTGTGGCCGCGCCCGCGCTCAACGGCGAAGCGGCGGGCAACGGGTACGTGCTCTACATGGGCCGGCTGTCGGCGGAGAAAGGTATTCGCACCGTGATTCGGGCGGCCGAACGTCTCCCGCATGTCACCCTCAAGATTCTGGGCAGCGGCCCGCTCGAACAGGAATTGCGCGACTATGTCAGCGAAAGGAATCTCACCAACGTCGAGTTTCTTGGCTTCAAGACCGGCGAAGAAAAGTGGACGATCCTGCGCAACGCGCTCTGTCTGGTTCTGCCTTCGGAATGGTATGAGAATTTTCCCGTGACCGTGCTCGAAGCCTTCATGGCGGAAAAGCCGGTCATCGCTTCCCGTATGGGCGGCCTGCCCTACATTGTGGAGGAAGGCAAATCCGGTCTCCTGTTTGAAGCGGGAAATGCCGAGGAGTTGGCGCAAAAGATTCAGTTTTTGGTCGAACATCCAGAAGATACGGCACGTTTGGGCCATTGTGGCAGGCACTTAAGTGAGACAAAATATGGACCCACGGCAGCCTACAGCAATTTAATGGGGATCTTTTCGCAAGTGCAGGGCGGGAATGGAAGCCATAGAAACTAAAGAAGTAATCGCGAGCGAAGCAGCAGATCTCGCAGCGGCGAATGGTAACGCCGCGAATGCGAAAGCCTCGCATGCCAAAGCCATGCGGCCCGGCCCCTTGTTCGTGGTCGGGATGTGGCGTTCCGGTACGTCGCTGCTCTATGCGCTGCTGAACCAGCATCCCGAGATCGGGTTGATGTACGAATCGGATCTGGCGCTGCTGGGCCCGCTTTTTTTCATTCCTCGCAAGACCGCCTGGTGGGCCAGCAAAGTCGATTCCTGGAATCAGGCGCTAACCCGCCACAAGATTGATGTCTCGGCGATTCCGGAAAACATTACGGATCTTCCCAGCGCTTTCCGGGCCGTTGCCGAGCAATACGCACAGAAAAAGGGCGCAACCATCTGGGGATGCAAGTCGCCCAGCTACTACGACTGCATGAACATGTTGGCCGACTACTACCCCGAAGCCAGGTTTATTGTGATCTGGCGCGACCCGGCCGATGTTCTGCGCAGCATCATTCGCGCCTCCAGGAAAGCATCGTGGTTCGCGCGTCCGGGAACGCATCTGCGCGCGCTTCTCGGCTACCGCCGCATGAAGCAGGAAGCCGATCAACTGGAGCGCCGTGGCGCATCGATCTATCAGCTCCACTACGACGAACTGGTGCGCGATCCAAAAGCAACGCTCACCGCGATCTGCGACTTCGTCGGCGTCCCGTTCGATCCGCGCATGGCCTCGCTCGAAGGCGCCGATCGCTCCGCCGTCTATTCCGGCGAACATCATTCGGGCGTCAAGAGTTCGGCGATCAAGGCTCAGGGCCAGCGCCCCGAAGTCCTTTCAGCCGAACTCAAAGCCAAAATCGATCGCTATGTCGTGTACTGGCGTCGGCAGTCCAAAGGCCAATGGCCGGTGCACGCGGTTGTCCCCGATGGCGTTCCCGCCGCCTCACTGCTTGAGAGAACGACGGATCGGATCCGGCACCGCGCGGTGCGCCTGCGAGATGAGATTGTTCCGTTTTTTTATACCTTTGTGCCGGTAAGTGTTTGGCAAAAATATCGCCAGGCGAAATCGCGCCATCACCAGAGCGCGATGAAATCCGATACTGGCAAACCCGTCGGTTCGCTTCCGACTGGAAACATCTGATCGCAAAACGAGAAGCCGTACCCCCCTTCGGCGGAAATAGGAAATTTCCATGGAACTCACGACTTTCGTATCCGCGACTGCACCTCTGAAATCCCGGCCTGTTTTTCTTGGCGCCAAAATGCTGGCGCTTGCCGCCTGTCTGCTTTGCGGCTGCGCTCTGAGCTTCGGCCAATCCATGTCCACATTCGCCGGCATGAACACGCTGGAATCCAAGCTCAACGCCACGGCCGCGCCCGATCCCACTATTGCGGTAGGAACGCTCGAGTACTGTGAGCACGTCAACAGCGCCTATCAGTGCTGGTACAAGACCGGTACGAAGGCGAACGACCCGGTGTTTGCGCCCACTTCCGACTCCATCCCCTGGAGCCAGAACAGCGATAACTCCGGTAACACGCCGAATTGCCCGACCGCCTTCTCGCCCAATTCGCAGATGTTGCACGACAACGTCTACAACGTGTGGATTCTGGAAAAGCGCATTACCTCCAAGGTGCAAGGTCACAACTTCATGTGCGTGGCCATCAGCAACATGGAGGATGTTTCGAGCACGTCGTTCGCCTGGTTTGCGTTCGAGTTCGACCTCGACACCGTGATTCCCACCAACTCCCACGGCAACTACTACTACCCGGACTATCCGCAGTCGGGCCTCTGGCAGAGCTCGACCAGCACGGCTCCGCCCTACACTCCGGCCACCGACCAGGCTATGTGGATCAGCTATGACCTGTTGGACCCGAACATGAATGACAACATCGACGGCGTGCTGGTTTGTGCCGTCGATCTGGCCGGTCTGCGCAACAGCACCTCCAGTCCCTGGAAGAACAACTCCCACACTCCCGCCTGCGCGGTCGCCGAGACGCTTCAGGCCTACAACCAGCGCCGCAGCTGGATTCCCGCCAACAACTCCGACACCATCCCGCCCATTGACGCCGACGGTGAAATGTTCACCTATATGGTCGAGCCGGTGGAAAACAAGACGTCCTACCTTACGGCTCCGACCGACACGCAGGAAGTCCAGCAATGGACCATCAACTGGACCGCGACGACGCCTACGCCCACTTTGCTGGACACCTGGGAGCTGCCCTCGACAAACTCAGGCGGCGATCAACTGGGTTGCTTCCTGCCCAACAACTACTACAACACCGTTTGCGTCCCGCAGCCTTCGACCGCGACCACCGGCATTTACATCGATTCGGTCGGGGATCGCATGCAGCAGTTCTTTCACTACACCTCCAACAACGGCCTGGGGAGCATCTGGACATCGGCGCACACTCTTCAACTTGTTCCCAGCGGCACCGTCAACTCGCAGACCGAAGCCGACATCCGCATTCTGCAGAGAAACTCGGTGTCGCCCAACGCCGTTTATGTAGCCGAAGACTATCAACTGCTCGACCCCGTGAACTCCAGCATCTATGTCTTCATGCCCAGTGCGGTACGGGACAAAGCTGGAAACCTGCAAGGCATCATCGGAATCTCCGGAGCGGGGACCAACGAACATCCCGGCCTCGACAGCTTCTCGCTCAATGCCAGCAACCTGCAAGTCACCACCTATGGATATATCGCCAGTCCGGTTACCGATGGCGATGCCGAAGATACCGATTCCGTGAACTTCCGCTGGGGCGACTGGTTCAGCGGCGTGCTCGATCCCAGCGATTCCTGCACCGTCTGGGTTGCCGGCGAGTACTTGCCCTCCAACCGCACCACGGAACCGTACTGGTATACCGAAATCGCCGAACTGCCTCCTACAGCCTCGTGCGCGGGACAAGTGACTCTTTCCAGCGTCAATCTGAATTTCGGCAACCAGCAGGTCGGTGTGCAGAGCTCTCCGATCGTGGAGACGGTGACGAACAATCAGTCAGTCTCGCTGAACATCACTGGAATCTCAACCAATAGCTCTGAATTTACTCAAACCAACACCTGCCAGAATCCGGTGGCTCCCGGCGGGAACTGCACCATCAGCGTATATTTCACTCCGTCAACCTCGGGTCCCCAGACCGGGACGCTGACCATCACCGATAATGCCGCCAGCAGCCCGCAAACCGCGGCGCTCAACGGCACGGGCGTCTCCACGTCGCTCTCGGTCACTCCGGCCACCATCGCTTTCGCCAACCAGGTCGTCGGTACCACCAGCGCAGGGCAGAAAATCACCGTCACCAACAACGGCTACGGGAGTGTGACCATCAATTCCGTGGCAGCCAGCGGCGGATTCGGCGAAACCGACAATTGCACCGGAGCCACACTTTCCCAGGGCCAGACTTGCACCGTCACGGCTACGTTTTCGCCGGTGATGCCCGGATCGTTCTCCGGCGTCATCACCATCAACGACGGCGCGGCAAACGGACCTCAAGTCGTTACCATGACCGGCTCGGGGGTCGCCCCAGTCTCGCTCTCCGCCAACATCACCTTCGGCGTCACCAATGTAGGCAGTTCGAACTCGGCGACGATGACGTTGACCAACAATGAAAGCTCGAGCCTGACTTACACCTACACCACCAGCGGCGACTACTCCGCCGTGGGGTCCGGCACCACGCCCTGCAACGGAACCGTGGCGTCCAAGGGAAAGTGCACTTTCTCCATAACCTTTGCTCCCACAACGAATGGCGTGATCAAGGGCGCGATTACCATCACCTTCAGCGGGACCGGCAGCCCCAAGCCCATCTCCGGCGGGTTCAGCGGTACCGGACAAGCCGGCCCGGCCTCGCCGTTCAGTCTCACGCCCGCCAGCCTGACGTACGGCAATGTGGCCCTGGGTTCCAGCAGCCCCTTGACTGTGACCATCAAGAACAACAGCGGCGCGGCCGTCACCATCAACAGCGTCACCGGCAGCGGACCCTTCACCGTCGCTCCGAGCGGAACCACTCCCTGCGGTGGTAACCTGAACTCCGGCTCAAAATGCACGGTAACAGCTACATTCTCTCCAACGGTTGCCGGAACCTTGATTGGCGGCGTAACCATCAGCTCCACCGCTGCGGTGTCCACTCAGGTGCAGAACGCAACCGGCACCGGAGTTCAGCCTGTGACCCTCTCACCCACCAGCATTTCGTTCGGCACCGTCACCGTCGGATCGACCAGCGGTGTGCAAGTGGTGACCGTAACCAACTACGTTCTGTCGGCGGTTCCCATCACCAGCATCGTGGCCAGCGGAGATTTCATCTACACCTCCGGCGGCGGCATTCCCTGTGGCGCCAGCATTCCCGCCAACAGCACTTGCACCTTTGGAGTCGAGTTCAGTCCGACCGTGAGCGGAGCGATCAGCGGCGAATTGACGTTTAGCTACACCGGCACCGATTCCCCGCAGGAAGTCAGCTTGTCGGGAACCGGTCAGGCGGCAGGAAAGAACGCAGCAGCGAAGAACAATGATTCCCGCAAGGAGCAGAAATAGAAAACAGCCGGTAAGCAGCCGACGCCAGGAACCCATGAAGCGGTTAGTCGTGTTCCTGATGCTCATGGCAACTCTGCCGGCTCGTCCCCTGCCGGCTCATCCCTCGAGAGCGAAACAGAATTGGGTTTCTCTGGATTCCTCGGGACGGCTCGTCTACCAGGCTCTGCCGACCGGAGACCACATCGTGGATTTCTCCTATGCCGGCTACATGGGAGGCGGCGTTCCGCTGCCGCGCGTACCGGCCGGCCCCTCCGTTTCTCCTTCAGGCGCTGACGATACCGCCGCCATTCAGCACGCCATCGATCAAGTTTCAGCCCTCCCACTCAAGAATGGTTTTCGTGGCGCCGTAGTGCTGGCGCCGGGGACTTTTCTTTGCAGCGCGCCGTTGAACATCAGTGCCTCAGGAGTAGTTCTGCGAGGCAGCGGGCCTTCCCCTGAAGCCACCACGCTCAAGATGACGGGCGAGCCGCACCTGGCGATCGCGATCTCAAGCAAGGTGGAACTGCAGACGGTAGGGCACACTTCCCACATTGCAGAGCCTTACGTTGCGTCAGGCGCGCAGTCCATCATCCTGGATGACGCTTCATCCTTTGCAGCCGGAGATACGATCCGAATCACCCGCTATACCACCCCGCAATGGCTGCATTTCATGGGTATGGACCGGATGTCCCGCGATGGCCAGTCCGAGACCTGGGTCGGCAACTCCATCTCCACGCTGCGAGTCGTGACCGCTCGTCAAGCGAACGAACTGCGTCTTGATGTTCCACTCACCGATTCCTACGATCGAAAATATCTGCCGCCGGAAGGCGCAGAGGTCACCAAAGTCCAGGTGAGCGGTCGCATCGAGCAAGACGGCATCGAGTCACTCCACATTGTCGCGCCACCGCGTCAGGTCGCCTTTACCGACCCGCTGTTTCGCGCCATCAATCTGCGAGGCTTGCGCGATGGCTGGGTCCGCGACCTGCAGGTGGAAGACACCACCGAAGGCATCGACGCCGCCGAGGATACGTCGCGCATCACCATCGAGAACGTTTCCTTCCGCCACCGCACCAACATTACCAGCCCTGCCAAGCCAGCCGATTTCGCCCTCCGCGGAGGGCAGGCGCTGATGCTGCGCTGCAGCTCAACTGGCGACGAGATGTTCTACGTCATTACCGGAGCCCGCAATCAAGGCCCCAACGTCGTTCTTGAGTCCAAATTTAGCGGCAACGGACACGTGCAGCCCCACCAGCGCTGGGCCACCGGGCTGCTGGTCGATAACGTCGAGGTCCCGCACGGTGGCATCGACATGATGAATCGCGGCGAGATGGGCACCGGACACGGCTGGACCATGGGCTGGGGCGTGGTGTGGAACAGTTCCGCCGACTCGCTGATCATTCAGAATCCGCCCGGTTCCGCCAACTGGTCGATTGGCACTTCCGGCCACGAACAGACCGCGCCTATGAAAATCAAGGGAGTGCATCCCCGCGATCTCGGGCCTGACCTGCCGCAAGGTTTCATCGAGTCGGCCAATCGTCGCGTCTTGCCCGACAGTCTGTATCGCGCACAACTGGCGGGGCGGCTCGGCCTCAGCGCCCTGAAAGCCCTCGATCCTTAGCCCGGTTCATCGCTTTAATCCGCGCCGCTGCCGGGCTTCCCGGCGTCCGCCTCGACGATCTTCCTGAGCAGTTCCAACACGGGCCGCTGACTCTCCACCAGTCGCGGCTCGATTTCTTTTGGCGCCATCCAGCGCGGCGATCCTTCCCAGGAATCCTTCACCTCGCCGCTGACCTCTACCGCAAACACCGAAATATCGCACGGCACATCCGCGTCGCTGTGATAACGCAGGCGAAACTCCGCGCGGGTCACGGTCAATCCAGTCTCCTCCAACACTTCGCGCCGCACCGTCGCTTCCTCGGGCTCGTTGCGCTTCGCGATGCCTCCCGGAAGCGACAGCCCGCGTCCGTCAGCACGATGGATGATCAGAATCTTTCCCTCGCGAGGAATGACGGCCAGTGACGCCCGCAGCGACCCGAACACCGGGAACCAGCGATACAGCGTAAAGCAGGTGCGGGCGAAGACCCAGAAGGTCGCCCGCTTCAGGCTGGAAACTAAGGATGGCAACGGCCAAGTCTAGCATGCTCCGGAACCCGCCCGCGTGACGCTCTTTCCTCTTCCTGCGCCGACCCCCCGCGCCGAACCACGCCAAAACCCGCGCCCAGATTGCGATCCCATGCATGTTGCAAACTCCTTCACTTTCTCAGACCAACAAAATTTACATGGTTCGGGGTCCCAATCTGGGATACAATTCTCCGCCGCACGCTTTTCGCAAGTCGAATCTTCTAACCCAGGGGTAGTGCATGACCAGGAAACTCACTTTCGCTTTAGCAGCTACGTGTCTTCTTTTGACGGCTAATTTAGCTTTTGGATCGCCGGTTTCCGGCATCAGCCAGGGACCGCGGGTGCTCATTACGGCGCCCATCAATGACAGTCAGTTGGTGACGCTGGTTGGCAATACGCGCTTTGACGCCAATTCACGAAACGACCGCGGGCCCGTCGCCGATAGCCTCCAACTCAACCACATGGAGCTTCAGCTCCAACGGCCGGCAGAACTGGAAGCCGCTTTCGCCCAGTACATCGAGACCCTTACCGACAAGTCGTCGCCCAATTTCCGCCATTGGATGTCGGCCGCGCAGCAGGGACAAAAATACGGTCTGGCGCAGCAGGACATCGACGCCCTCAAGGGCTGGCTGCGCTCCCAGGGGTTCACCGTTGGCTTTGTGTATCCCAGCCGCATGGTAATTGATTTTTCTGGAACCGCCGCGCAGGTGCGCAACGCCTTCCACACCGAAATTCACTACATCCAGTCGCAAGACGAATTGCACTACGCCAACATGAGCGATCCCAGGATTCCGGCGGCGCTCGCCCCGGCGGTGGTGGGCGTGGTTTCGCTGCACAATTTCAAACCGCACGCCCACAACAAGCTGAAAACCCAGTACACCATCGCGGGCTGCGGCAGCAACTGCTATCCGCTGGTGCCTGCCGATCTGGAAACTATCTATAACCTCACTCCGCTCTACACCGCGGGCATCACCGGTAAGGGCGAAACCATCGCCCTGGTCGAAGATACTGACGCCTACGGCAACGACTGGGCGAACTATCAAAGCACGTTCGGTCTCAGCTCTTACGGCGGCACCTTCACCACGGTGCATCCTAACTCGGCCGGAAACTGCACCGACCCCGGAACCAACGGAGCCGACATTGAAGCCGATCTGGACGTGGAAATTGCCACGGCCACCGCGCCGGGCGCAGCCGTGGAGATTATCTCTTGCTCCGACACCGCCACATTCGGCGGCCTGATCGCGGTTCAGAACATTATCAGCGCCGGCAATCCTCCGCCGGTCATCAGCATGAGCTATGGCGAATGCGAAGAGATCAACGGCGCCGCTTCCAACGCCGCTTTCTATTCTGCATTCCAGTCCGCGGCAGCAGCCGGCGTATCGGTCTTCGTATCGGCTGGCGATAATGGTCCTTCCGGTTGTGCTCCCGACTTCAGAAACGGCGATTCCTGGGCTTACCCCGGAATCGGTGTGACCGGCTGGGGCGAAAGTCCCTACAACGTCTCGGTCGGTGGCACCGATTTCGAGGATCTCTACAATTCGTTTGAAGGCGGCGCTCCGGAGAGCACCTACTGGAGCGCGACCAATTCTTCCACCTACGGTTCCGCGCTGTCTTACATCCCGGAAATTCCCTGGAACGACTCTTGCGCCAGCTACCTGGTGTACTACGTCGAGGGCTATAACATTCCCTACGGAACCTACGGCTTCTGCAACAGTCCAATCGGCGAGGAGTTCCGCAGCACGGTTGCCGGCGGCGGTGGGCCCAGCGATTGCGCTACGGGTCAGGGCAGCGCAGATTTTGCCTTCACCGAGGATTCGACGTGCAAAGGCTACGCCAAACCCTCATGGCAGAAAAACATCCTGGGGAATCCTAAGGATGGCCAACGCGACGTTCCCGACGTTTCCTTGTTCGCCAGCAACGGCATTTGGGGACACTGGATCGTACTGTGCTATTCCGATGCGCGATTTGGCGGATCGCCCTGCACGGGCTCACCCAGCGGCTGGCCCGGCGTCGGCGGCACTTCGGTTTCCTCCCCGGTGATGGCGTCCATTCAAGCGCTCGTCGACCAGAAGTTGAAAACGTCGGTGGGCAATCCTAATCCCACCTATTATTCGATTGCGGACGCCGAATTCGGCAAGAAGGGCAACAGCGCCTGCTACTCCATCAACGCGACCGCAGGCAATAGCTGCGTCTTCAACGACATCACCCAGGGCGACACGTCGGTTGACTGTTTCCAGAACGGCGACGTGTTCACCGCTGACTGCTTCTTTGGCACGAACGACGGCGGCGTGGGCGCTCTCAGCACCCAGGCCATCAGCAGCGTTTCGGTGACCGCAGGCGGATCCGGCTATAGCAGCGCTCCCAAGTGCACCATCGACAGCCCATCGAACAACAGCGCGTATTATTCGCCGGAAGGCACTCCCATTTATTTCGGCGGCGCCAAGGCCACCTGCTCCGCGTGGGTCAGCGGCGGAGCGGTCACCTCTGTAACCGTCACCTTCGCCGGCGCAGGCTACACCGGAAATCCGATCTGCACCCTGACCGGTGGTGGTGGAAAAGGCGCAAAATGCGTCGGTGTCATTACGCCGACCGTGAGCGCCGATTCCTATCAACCCGCGTTCGGCGCAACCCCCGGCTGGGATTTTGCCACCGGCCTGGGCAGCGTCAACGCCTATAACCTGGTCAACAGCACGGCGTGGTAGCAGACTGATTCAAGCTCACAGCTCCGCCTTTTCCATTTTGTAGATGGAAAAGGCGGAGCTGCTGTGCTACGATTTTTCCGGTCTTTCGAGAACAAAAGCGTACGACCGGTCCTCCCCCGTAACTTACACCCCTCGCATTTGGGAGAACTCTTTCTACTCGGCTCTTGAGGAGCTTAGCTATGTCACGCTTCCGAATCTCCGCTCTCTATTTTCCGGTTGTCCTCGTTTTCCTGGCGCTCGCATCCCGTTCTGTTTCGCACAGCAGGAAAAAGTGATCTACGCTTTCGGCACCGCCGGTTTTCAGGACGGCCAATTTCCGGACGCTGCTTTGGTGCGCGATTCGGCTGGCAATCTCTACGGCACGACTAGTTCCGGGGGCTCTCATTATGGGACAGGCGGGACCGTATTCCGCCTGTCGAAACGCGCCAATGGACAATTTGCCGAGACCATCCTGCACAATTTCGATGAACTGGGCGGCGATGGGTGGCGGCCCGCCACCGCCGTCACACTCGACAGCGCAGGCAATATCTATGGCACCACGGCCTATGGAGGTGCGTACACCTGGGGCGCTGCGTACGAACTTTCCCCCAATCCCGGCGGCGGGTACCGGTATAAACTACTGCATTCGTTCGGCAGCGGCACCGATGGCGTCATTCCTTACTATGGGGACGCGCTCGTGTTCGACGCGTCCGGCAATCTCTTCGGCGCCACAAATACAGGCGGCCTCTACGGCCAAGGCACGGTGTTCGAGTTGTCGCAGAGCGCCAACGGCGCCTGGTCTGAAAGAATTATTCACAACTTCGGCAACGGAACCGACTTCTTACAGCCCAGCGGACTCACCTTCGATTCCTCCGGCAATCTCTACGGAGCCGGAGCATTTGGGGGCGGGTCCGGGAACGGCGGCATCTACGAACTGGTCAAGACGACCACCGGCTGGTCGGAAAAAATCCTGTATAACTTCGTGAACAATGGCGTCGATGGTTACTATCCGAATTATGGCCTGGTCTTCGACTCTTCCGGCAATCTCTACGGCACCACGGCCTACGGCGGCAGCGGCAACCCGAGCAACTGCGAGCCCCAGCAAAACCTGGGTTGCGGGATTGTGTTCGAGCTGACTCCCACCCTCTCCGGCCCCTGGACCGAAACCATTCTGCATAACTTCACGGGCCAACCCGATGCAAACTATCCGCAATCAGGCCCGGTGTTTGATGCCTTCGGCAATCTCTATGGTACTTCCTTGGAGGGAGGGGGCGCCAATGAAGGCACGGTCTACAAGTTGTCACCGCAGAGCGGCGGAACCTGGACTGAGTCCATTGTCTACAACTTCGGCTCCGACGGCACCTATCCCTACGACACTCTGCTTTTCGATCCGTCCGGCAACATTTATGGAACGGCAGAGGATGGGGGAGCGTTTGTGTCCGGCGTGGCCTTTGAAATCATTCCGTAGCCGGTGAGTGTTGTCTCGAATTTGAATTTCGACGTGTGGTCCACTTCCGCGACGGCGTCATCCCGAGCGCAGCCGTCTTTCAGGCGGAGAGAGGGATCTCCCTCGCCGCGGCTCTGAGGGTGGGGAGATTCCTCGGCCCGCTGGAGAAGACGCGGGCCGTCGAAATGACGCCGCTTGAAACAGCATTCTTCGTTCCCGGCAAACGGGTTATAATTAAATCACCGTGCCCAAGTACTCCATCGTCGTTCCGCTGCATAACGAACGGGAAAACGTTACCGACCTCTATGACCGCCTGAAGGCTGTCATGGAAGCCCACGGTGAAACCTTCGAGATCGTTCTGGTCGATGACGGCTCCAGCGACGACACCTTTACCATGCTGCGCGAGATCGCGGCCGTCGACAGCCGCATCGCGGTCGTGAAGCTGCGCCGCAACTTCGGCCAGACCGCCGGACTCGCCGCCGGTTTCGATCATGCCCGCGGAGAATACATCATCGCCATGGACGGCGATCTGCAGCACGATCCCTCTGACATTCCGCTATTCCTCGAAAAAATCGCAGCCGGCTACGACATCGTCAGCGGATGGCGCAAACAGCGCGTCGACAACTTCTGGATGCGCCGCATTCCGTCGCGCATCGCCAACTGGATGATGGCCAAAATCTCCGGCGTCGATATCCACGATTTCGGCACCACCTTCAAAGCCTATCGCCGCGACATTCTCGAGCAGGTTCCGCTCTACGGCGAACTGCACCGCTTCATTCCGGCTCTGGCATCGTGGCACGGCGCGACCATCTGCGAAGTGCCCATCAAGAACGTGAACCGCGAGCGCGGCATCTCGCACTACGGCATCGGACGCACCTTCCGCGTCTTCTTCGATCTGCTCACGATTCGCTTTCTGCTGCGCTACCTCTCGCGCCCGCTCCACTTTTTCGGCGGATTCGGCATGATGAGCATCATGGGCGGCAGCGCCATCGTGCTCTGGCTGGCCGTAGAAAAATTCCTGCGCCACGTTCCCGTCATGGCCTCGCACGGCCCGCTCATGATGGCCGCTCTCGGCTTCCTGCTCGGCGGATTAAACCTGCTGGCCATCGGCCTGCTCGGCGAAATGCAAGTCCGCCACTACCACGAACCCAGCCGCCGCGCCCCATATTCCATCGACCGCGTTCTGCGCTCGCAAAACGAAGAACACAGCGTCTCCGAATAATTCCCGATTGCCGATTTCCAATCGCCGATTCGGACCAGCAAGGTCCATGTGGGGACAACCGCCCCCGGCTGTCCAGAAAAAGTCGTCATCCTGAGCGTAGCCGTCCAGAAAACGTTGTCATCCTGAGCGGAGCCGTTTTTCAGGCGTAGCGAAGGATCTCCCCTGCACACACTTTTGGGTCGGGATATCCCTCGGCCCGATGGAAAAACGCGTGACGAGGGATGAGCCTCGAAACCCGTTTCAAACTGAGCCACTACCAAAGCTCGCCTAATCCCACTTCGCCGCCGGCTTCCCATCCTTCAGCCACACAATAAAGTCCGTGTACGGAGGCACTCCCCCCAACTCCCGCAACCGCGTCGCATTCTGCCCGCGATGATAATGACTATGCATCGCTGCCTGCGTCAGCGCGTGCCGCCGGCTGATCTTCAAGTGCGGGAACCAGGGGACTTCGATCATCGCTTCCATCGCGGTCTCGTCCAGGGTTTTCAGCAGCTCTTGAAATCCGGCGTTGCCTTCCCGCGCATAAGCTTTCAGATCGCTCATAGCGGGGAAGTCTTCCAGCTTCTTGAAGGCGAATCCTTCCGTCTTCGGCCCACAAATCCAAAGAAACCCGCGTTGCACCTGATGAATATGCAGCAATCGCTTACGAATCGCTTCGTCCTGCAAGGCCGCCGCATGCGCCTCGAACGCGCGCCAATGCTCCGCATCAGCCCATTCCTGGTGTGCGAAAAGTTCGTCAAGATATGAGTTCATAGTTTCTCCGTCCCGCGATTGTACCCTTGTACACCCCGACACCATCCGCCCCGACACCATCCGCCCCGACACCATCCGCCCCGACACCATCCGCCCCGACGACTAATTGATAGTGTCCTAACTTCAAGGATGTCATTCCGAACCGGGCCGAAGGCGCGGTGAGGAACCTGCTGTTGGCGGGAGCCTCTACGACGCGCTCGAGCGGAGGCACGACAACTTAGGACACCACTGACTAATTCGACCGATCCAGCCGCGTTATAATGATCCGTTTGCCCTTTGCAGAGTTTCCTGCTGGAGTCTGACCCCATGGAAAAAGCCGTCCAATACGAATTGCTGCTTGCCCGCCGCATGTCGCGCCTTGGCACTGAGACCGCCTTTGAAGTTCTGAACAAAGCCCGCGCTCTGGAGCGCCAGGGCCGCAGCATCGTTCACCTCGAAATCGGCGAGCCCGATTTCGACACGCCCTCCAACGTGATCGAAGCCGGCGTCAACGCTCTGCGCGGCGGCTGGACGCACTACGGCCCCGCCGCCGGTCAGCCCGAACTGCGCCAGGCGTTAGCGGACTACGTGAGCCGCACCCGCAGCGTGAAAGTTACGCCTGAAGAAGTTGTGGTTGTGCCCGGCGGCAAGCCCATCATCTTCTTCACCATTCTTTCGTTCATCGATGAAGGTGACGAAGTCATCTATCCCAATCCCGGCTTCCCCATTTACGAATCCATGATCAACTACGTCGGCGGACGCGCCGTCCCCATCCGCCTGAAAGAAGAGCGCGACTTTTCGCTCGACGTCGACGAACTGGCCGCGCTCATCAACGACCGCACCAAACTAATCATTCTAAATTCACCCCAAAACCCCACCGGCGGAATCCTCACCCGCCGCGACATCGAGCGCATCGCCCACGCCATCGGCGACCGCAACATCATGATTCTCTCCGATGAAATCTACAGCCGCCTGCTGTTCGATGGCGAGCAGCATTTTTCTATCATGTCGGTGCCGGGGATGCAGGAGCGCACCATCCTGCTCGACGGCTTCTCAAAAACCTACGCCATGACCGGATGGCGCATGGGCTACGGCGTGATGCGTCCCGACCTTGCGGCCCACATGACGCGCCTGATGACCAACTCGAATTCCTGCACCGCCAGCTTCACCCAGATCGCGGGAGTAGAAGCCATTCGCGGCGATCAAACTTCAGTCGATCACATGCGCGACCAGTTCCAGAAACGCCGCGACGTTTTCGTCGCCGGGCTAAACCAGATCAAGGGATTCTCCTGCCGCATGCCCAAAGGCGCGTTCTACGTATTCCCCAACATCACGCACACGGGATGGAAGTCGAAGCCCCTGGCCGATGCCCTGCTCGATCAGGCCGGCGTAGCCGCACTTTCCGGCACGGCCTTCGGCGAATACGGCGAAGGCTACCTGCGCTTCAGCGTAGCCAATTCGCTCGAGAATCTGCAGGAAGCGCTGAACCGCCTCGATCAGTGGACAAAGAAGAATTTGTGAATCACATGGTTTCAGCGTAAGGCATGATCGCAGCGCGGGAATTCCTCCGTGTAACTCTGTGACCTCTGTGGTGAAAGTTCGTCTCTATCTTCGGTGAAAATTCGTCTCTATCTTCGCAAAAATGCCACCCGATTCTTCCAGTTCCACTTCCCAGTCTCCCGCGCCAGGCCGTCCAGCGCCCGCACCAGCCCACCCAGATCAGACGGTGAAATGGTTTTCTCATCCACGAAGATCACGCCCCCGTGATCTTTCCCGTGCTCACTCCAACTCTTGAGCAGAGGAGGAATCGTCCTCCGGTCATAAATCACCAGGGTCAGGCCTTGGCTGAGATCATTTTCCATGCAGGTGGCGTCGTCACTCACAAGTGCAGGTTTACAAAATCCGGACAAGTCCAACAAAAACCTTTGCCCTGTCGCCTTGCGTAGATAAAATGTTCCGACTCCGGGGAGCCATCCCCGAAAATCCCCTGTACCACCCGAAAGGAGTGTTTCACTCATGCAAGCCAAAACACTAGGAGTCCTCGTTGCATTCGTCGCCGCAACCGCGCTCGCTCAAGCCCCCAGCCAAACAACGCCCAGCCAACAAACGGACGCGCCGGATACCATCGCGCCCCGCCAGCACGCTCCCATGAAGCCCTACAAAGGCGGTTCGCCCCGCGTGGTCGATAACGTCACCGTCTACGACAGCACCAACTGGAGCGGCTACGCCGTCACCGGCACTTCGTTCACCAAAGCGCTGGGCTCGTGGACCGTTCCCACCGTGAACTGCTCCACCACCCCCAACACCTACGCCGCCTTTTGGGTAGGCATTGACGGATGGACTTCCAGCACCGTGGAGCAGACGGGAACCGATTCCGACTGCGACGGCAAAACGCCCTCCTACTACGCCTGGTACGAGTTCTATCCCAATCCCTCGTATGAGATCACCAGCGTTTCCGTATCTCCCGGCAACCACATCTCGGCGTCGGTGACCTACAGCGGTTCCGAGTTCACCATCACGGTCACCAACGAGACCACCGGCAAGTCATACAGCAAAAGTTCCACGGTGCGCGGCGCCAAGCGCACCTCCGCCGAGTGGATCGCCGAAGCCCCCTGCTGCACCAATGCAGGCGGAATTCTGCCGCTCTCCGACTTCGGCACCGTCTACCTTGGCGACGACTATACCGGCGTGGCCAGCACCAACGACGCTACCGATTCCAGCGTTTCGGGCGCGATCAGCGCTTTCGGCGGCAACGTCGATGAATCGATCATGGTCAACGGTACTACCGGCGCCAATGAGGCCGTTCCTTCCGGGCTGACTTCCGACGGCACCAGCTTCGACGTGGTCTGGGATTCCGAATAGCCAGCATTCACTTGCCATCGAAAACTTGCAGATCGAACAGCCCACCTGGCCCGCTTCAGGCGGGCTTTTCTATTTACTTTTCAAGCTGTTAAGACGATCCTCAGGCAGCCTCACGTTCCCCATCCCGCATCCCATCCCATTGACACCAAATGCGCTGTGCTGAACAATGAACCATCCTCATTGTTCCTACAGAGTTCCCTCAGGAGGGTTTACATGTCGGAAGAAGGCGAACAGATTCATGTGGAAGCGCAATCCAATACCGGCAAGTGGATCCTCACCGCGCTGGCGGTAGTGGTTGTGGCGGCGTCGGCCTATGCGCATTACCAGGCACATGCGTCCATCCAAAAATTGAACCAGGACCTCAACGCCAGCCAGACGCAAGTGAAAGAGTTGCAGGCGCGCATGCAGAATTCAGAAGCGCAGCAGGAGGCTCTCGCTCGCCAGGCCGGAATGACGAAAAAGGAACTCGTGGACCGCGCCGCGCAACTGCAGGCGGCGCAGAAGGCCGCCGAAAGCCGCCTGGAAGCGGAAGCGAATCAGGAGAAGCAGCAACTCAGCGCCGTTTCCGGCGACATCGCGGGCGTGAAGACCGACGTCGGAGGAGTGAAGACGGACGTCGCTTCCACCAAAGCCGATCTGGACGCCACCAAGGCCAAGCTGCAGAGCACGATTGGCGACCTGGGAATGCAGAGCGGTCTGATCGCCACCACGCGCGGCGATCTGGAGACTCTCAAGCACAAAGGCGACCGCAACTACTACGAATTCAAGCTGACCAAGGGAGCCAAGCCACAGCCGGTCGCGACCGTCAGCCTGCAATTAAAGGCAACCGACGGCAAACGCGGCAAGTTCACCATGAACGTTACCAGCGACGACAAGACCATCGAGAAGCGGGATCGCAACGTAGCCGAGCCCATCCAGTTCTACTCTGGCCGCGACCACCTGCTGTTTGAACTCGTAGTCTGGACCGTCGACAAGAAGCAGGCGACGGGATACCTGAGCACCCCAAAGAGCGCTCCCGTGCCGGTAACCGCCAACTAGGCCCTACTAACTTCAAGATGTCATTCCGAACCGGCGCGAAGCGCCGGTGAGGAACCTGCTGTTTGCCGAGCCTCTACGACGCGCTCCAGCGGAGGCACGACAACGTTAAGACACCACCCACCCGTGTCAGGTTTTGCCCACACGGGCGGCTCCCGTGTATAGTGGCTGCCGATAAAGTTGGGCCGAAATGAAGCGCTGTCCGTCCTGCCAAACCGCTTTTCCATCTGACTACATGCTTTGCCCGCGCGATGGGAGCACGCTCCTCACCGTCGGCGATTGGGCGGACGGCACCATCGTGCGCGACAAATATCAAATTGTCTGCAAGGTCGGCGAAGGCGGCATGGGTGCTGTCTACAAGGCGGTCCATACCCGGTTTGGCGAAGTGCGAGCTCTCAAGTTGATCAGTGCGGAATTGGCGGGCGACGCGAACTTCGTCCAACGCTTCGAGCGGGAAGCGTTTATCACCCGCAAGCTCCAGCATCCCAACGCGGTCCGCGTGGAAGATATTGACAAGGCGGAAGATGGTCGTCCCTTCATCGTCATGGAATTCATTGAGGGCCGCAGTCTCACGGATGTGATCGCCAGCCAAGCGCCCATGCCCGTGGCGCGGGTGTGCGTGATCGCCGGACAGGTTGCCGCCGCCCTGGATGCTGCGCACGCCCTGGGAATTGTCCACCGCGATATCAAACCGGCAAACATTTCACTCACCCACCAGGAGAGTGCCGCCGGCGGAGTTTCCGAACAGGTCAAAGTCCTCGACTTTGGCATTGCCAAGCTGAAAGAACGCTCGCTGCAAGACGGCGGCGGACGTCTGGCGACGCTGACCAGCGCAGGGCTGGTGATCGGCACGCCGGCCTATATGTCTCCCGAGCAGGCAAGTGGTATGCAGGGCGGGGAATTGGACGGGCGCTCGGATCTGTACTCCCTGGGTGTAGTGATATACGAAATGCTGAGTGGCGATTTGCCGTTCAGCGGCGAGACTTCCCGGGAACTGCTAGCGGCCCACATGGAAAGAATTCCCAGGTCGCTTCAGGACATTCGTCCGGGGCTAAAGATCCCGGGCGCAGTTGCCGCGGCGGTCATGCGCTGTTTGGAAAAAGACCGCAATCTGCGCCCTGCGACCGGGCGGGAACTACAGGCAGCTCTGACCGCCGGACTTGCGGGCCCGCCACAACCGGCCGCGCCGCTTGTGGAAACAGCTCTCCCGAAAACCGTCGCGACGACGCCAGGCCGCATGCCTGTCCTGCCGTCGAAGCCTTTGCCAAAGCCCACCTCGTCAGCATGGCGCAACGCCCGGATTTGGATGGGTGTGGGGACGCTACTGATTCTCGCCGCGCTGTACTTCGGTTTTTTCCGCGGATCCCAGACACCATTGTCGCAAATCCCGCAGGAGACCAGTTCTCCAGCTAACGAACCTGTGGCGAACAATCGGGATCCCTCACCGGCTCAGACGGCGCCGACACAAGCGAACCACCCAAAAGCGCCCCCCGGGCAGGATCCGCGGATACGGCGAGATGTTATGGGCGATCTATCCATGGTCAGCAAATCAGTGGCGCTGAATCGCGATGGTCTTGCCGTCTTGAGGCGCGCAGCGGATCGCAACTACTACGAGTTCGTGTTGATCAAAGGCGCGCTGCCACAGCCGGTCGGAACCGTAGCCCTGCAGTTGCTCAAGACGGATAGGCAACGCGGCAAGTTCTCGATCAACGTCATTTGCGACAACAAGACTATCGAAAAAAGAGATCGCAACCTCGCCGAGCCCCTGCAGTTTTACGCTGGCCCCGACCACCTCCTATTCGAGGTCGTCTTCTGGACCGTAGACAAGAACAAGGGGACGGGATATCTGAGCACGCCGAAGAATGCGCCCGTGCCCGCGGCAAATTAACCTAGTGTCCCTGGAGGGTTCGGGCACTACCGCTTGTGCTTTGGGAGCCTTTTTTCCACAGGCCGATGCACTACTATCTGTGCCAAAACGGCTCAACTGGCTGATTCTACAGGCTGAACTTCCCCGTTTATCTGTTAAAATAAAATCTTGTAACTAGCTTTAAAATCAATAACATAAATACGGTAGTTAAATCGATTTAACAGGCCCGTAGAGCGACGCAAAATTAGCCTGGCCTCAGGGATGGCCCCGAGGGTTTCTCGCGCTCCACGGTCAAGGAAACGCCAGCACGGGGCATTTCCTGACGCGACCGCCTCGGCAAAATTCCGCCCCCGGCAACTCAATTCCCAGCAGTTCAGTTTAAAGCCAGGAATTTCAGGCACACCGGCGAGGGTACGTCTATGACCTTCCCCGTAGGCGTTAGCTTCCCCGTGGTCTGGTCGATGCGGAAGACAACGATGTTGCCGGACTCCTGATTCTCGGCGAAGAGTAGACTTCCCGTCGGATCAATCTCGAAGCTGCGTGGCGTCTTACCTTGCGTGGGAACGTACTCGACCGGCGTCAGCGTGCCCTTGTCGTTGTCGATGGCGAAGACCGCAATGCTGTCGTGTCCTCGATTCGAAGCATAGAGAAACTTGCCCGAGGGATGAATCTGAATCTCGGCAGCATCGTTCGCTGCGGCGAAATCCTTCGGCAAGGTTGAGATCGTCTGCAGGGGATGAAACGTTCCCGCTTTCAGATCGGCCGAGAAAGCCGTCACGGTCGAGTGCAGTTCAGAGATCACATAGGCGAAGTTTCCCGAAGGAAGCAGCACAAAATGCCTTGGCCCCGCGCCCGCATCGAGCCGCGCGAACGGCGGATCGTTGGGGATTAAATCCCCAGTCTCGCTGTCGAAGCGGTCAACCAGCAGCGCGTCCACGCCCAGATCGTCGATGAAGGCGAAACGATTGTCGGGCGAGAGATCGATCGAGTGGGCATGCGGACCTTCCTGCCGTTTCTTGTTCGGTCCCTGGCCTTTGTGCTGAATGAACGCCGAAGCGGGACCGAGCTTTCCGTCTTTGGCCACGCGCAACACGATCACGCTGCCTCCCGTGTAGTTCGCCACCAGCACGTGCGTCCCCGATGGATCGACCGTGATGTAGCAGGGATCGGCGCCGCGCGTGTGCTTCTGGTTGAGAAAAGTCAGCTTGCCGGTGGCCTGGCCGTCTTTGTCGCGATCGATGGCGAATGCGCTCACGCCTCCCGTGTTGTCCTTGCCGTCCAGCTTTTGCACCTCGTTCACCGCGTAGAGAAAGTTTCCATTGGGATGAATCGCCAGAAACGACGGATTGGTAGTCTCAGCCGCCAGGCCCAACGATGTGATCTGTCCGCTGGCCGCGTCGTAGCGATACGCATAGATCCCCTTACTCTTCGAGCCCTCCGCGGTGTAGGTGCCAACGAAAAAGAGAAATTCCCTATGAGGCGCAGCAGCCGCAAGGAGTTGCGCGGCAAACAAGAGTACCCAGGAGCAGGCGAGGACGCGAAGGAAATTTGTCATGAGGAAATGAAAACGCATTCAAGCAGTTTGCGCAAGCGAATCCAGGTAGTGCATCAGTGATTTTCGATGCATTGTCCCATTTTCGCTGCGGCGTCATCCCGAGCATAGCCGTTCTTCAGGCGGAGGGAGGGATCTCCCCTACTCGCGAGCCGTGGCGTGGAGATCCCTCGGCCCGCTGGTGAAAGCGCGGGCCGTCGGGATGATGTCGCGGGGAGTTTAAATTCAAACTGAGGCACAGCCGGAATCTACTTCGTCATGGTGACGGGAACGGTCTGATCGTAGGGCCAGATAATCACGCTGACCGATTGGCGTTGGTTGAATTGTTCCAGCGTCTTAGGGAAGGCCACGATGATGGTGCGGGAAGTGGTTTCTCCCGGATGAATCTTCGTTTCCTGGGGAAGCGCCGGTTGCGCGCCAACTTTCAGGGCAGGGAAGGCTTGAAAATAGCGGTCGAAATCGATGGCGGAAACCGCATCGGCCGTAGCATCTCCGCTCGGAGCCTTCATGGAACTCTGAACGTTGTGGACGTAGAGAATCTTATCGCTGGTGTTGTGAACCGTAAACGTCAAGGCCACCATGGTTGAGCCTTGCCCGGTAATTTCAGCGGCAACCACGTTGTCGAGCGTTCCGGAAGCTTGTGGTTTGGCGCGATTGAGATAGGACAAAAATCCCGCGACGATCGCGACCACGCCAATGGCGATGAGAACGAACTTGGCCCGCGGCAGACTCTTCTTCGCCGTGCCGTATTCCTCTCCGATGTTAATCGTAGGACCGGAGGGAGTCTTGGGCTGATCGGGCGTGGGCGGAGCCGCGGGAGGGATTGAAGGTGGGGTGGTCATAGAGTTTCGCCTACGATTCTACGCCGTAAGTGGGCGCAGGGGCGGACGCATTCGTCCGGCCCGCGAGCGAAGCGAGCAGGGTTCCCCGAACCGTTGCCCGAGGGCTCGCTTCGCTCGCAGGCGGACGAGGCGTCCGCCCCTACACGTGCTTCATGGCCTTGGCGAATTTCTGCGCGGGCAGCGTGTTCAGCACGTCGGCCTTGGTGAGCCAGGCTCGTCGCGCCTGCAGAATTCCGTAGCGGATTTTTTCCATGTGCGAAGTGTGGTGGGAATCGGTGTTGATGACGATCTTGACGCCTTGTTGTTTGGCCTGCCGCAGGTGCACGTCGTTCAAGTCGAGACGGTCGGGATAGGAATTCAGTTCCATGGCGACTTTATGTTTCGCGGCTGCTGTCAATACTGCGGTCATGTCGAAGGGATAGCTGTCGCGGCGCAACTGAATGCGGCCGGTGGGATGTCCGATGACCGAGGTGTTGGGATTTTCGATGGCCTTGAGCAGGCGCTCGGTCATCTTCGCCGAATCCTGTTGAAACAGGGTGTGCACGCTGGCGATGACGATGTCCATCTGCGCCAGCACGTCGTCGGAGAGATCGAGGTCGCCATCGGCGAGGATATCGACTTCGATGCCGGCGAAGATGGTGATGCCATCGATCTTTTCGTTCGCTGCGCGAATGCGAGCGATGTGCTCCACCGCGCGCTTGTCGTCGAGTCCGTTGGCGAAGGCCAGATTTTTGGAATGATCGGTGATGGCCATGTATTTGTAGCCGCGCGCCTTGGCGGCTTCTGCCATTTCTTCAATCGTGTTCTTGCCGTCGGTCTCGACGGTGTGCATGTGCACGTCGCCCTGCAGATCGGCCTGCGTGATTAATTCGGGCAGAGCGTGTTGCTGCGCGAGATCGATTTCGCCGAGATTCTCGCGCATCTCGGGCGGAATGTAGTCGAGATTGAGCTTGGCGTAGATTTCTTCTTCCGTCTTACCCGCGACCGGCTTTTCGCCTTCGAGCGTGGCCAGCGCATATTCGTTGAGGGTGTAGCCCATTTTGAGCGCGCGCTGGCGCAGGGCGACGTTGTGGGCTTTCGATCCGGTGAAATATTGCATGGCTGCGCCGAACGAGTCGGGCGGCAGCAGGCGCACGTCAACCTGCATGCCGCTGCGCAGGTGGAAGCTGATTTTATTGTCGCCGCTGGCGATCACGTCCATGAGCGGAGGATATTTGGCGACGTAAGCGATGGCTTCCTGGCGGCCTTGCTCGGTGGTGCAGGCCTTACCGGTGACGAGGATGTCGAGATCGCCAACGGTTTCGCGGCCGCGGCGCAGCGATCCGGCGGGCGTGATTTTGTCGATGCCGGGAAACTTCTTAAGATAGCCGGCCAGCTTTTCGGCTTCTTCTTCGCCTGCGTCGATCAGGAAGCGTCCGCCGATGCGGCGAAAGTCTTCGATGGCTTTGAGCAGCTTGGTTTCGTGCTTTTCGCCCATGCGGGGCAATTCGCGGATCTTGCCTGCGCGCGCGAGCTTCTCCACGCCATTCACGTCGCTGACTCTGTAGGCGCTCCAGATCAGCGCGATCGTCTTTGGACCGAGTCCCTGGATCTTAAGCAACTGCAGCATCGAGGGATGATATTTTTCGAGCAGTTCTGCCTGAACGGCAAGCTTGCCGGTTTCGAAAAGTTCCTTCAGGTTGTTGAGCATGCCCTTGCCGATTCCTGCGATGGCGAGCACCTGCCTGGGTTCGGCGATGAGGTCTTTGATTTGCTGCGAATGATTTTCGATGGCTTGCGCGGCGTTGCGATAGGAGCGGATGCGAAATGAATCCTGCCCATCGATTTCGAGCAGGTCGGCGGTCTCGTAGAGAATGTTGGCGATGGCCTTGTTGTCCACGGACTAAAGATAAACAAGATTCGGCGTCAGGGCCAGCAGTGGGGTTCCAACTGATCGAGCCCAGGGCTTTCGTACCCAGCTTTATAATAGAGCTTAGCAGTCCATGAGGGATGTTCCGCTAACGCGAAGAGATTTTCAGCGGCTGGCTGAATTACGTGCGCGGGAAGCGGGCGCCTTGCTCCGGTCAAGAAACCCGATCGGCGCGTATTACCTGAGCGGATATGCGATCGAATGTGCCTTAAAGGCGTGCATCGCGAAGCAGGGCCGACGCCATGAGTTTCCTTTGAAGGCCGATTACATCCGCAGGCTCTACACCCATGATCTGAAGGAGCTTCTAAGACTTGCTGAGATCGAGGATCAGCTAGAAGATGACATGAGAAAGAATGCGGCACTTGCGAGGAACTGGTTTATGGTTAAGGATTGGACTGAAGAGTCGCGATATAAAAGCACTGGTCTCAACGGAAGGGATTTGCATTCAGCAATCGTTGGACCTGACGGAGTACTTCTGTGGATAAAACAGCGCTGGTGAGAAGTGATCTTGAGATCATGGGCCGAATTCAAGCGGCATTGACCGTCGCACGCATCCACGTGACTCTGGTCGATGTTGACTATCGGCCTCAACTCGATGAGTGGCAGATTTTTATTGCAACCCCACTGTACGACTCAAAAGGGCCAGCAGAAGCCGTTACGCGAATTATCAAGGCGCTGCAGAATATGGGGATTTATGAGGAGGTTCCACTACTGCGGATCTCTATCAAAAGCCCGAGTGATCCCGTGATTAGAGCTCTCGAAGCCGAGGTGAAGGTAAAAACAGAAGGAGTGATCGACATCCTCGCGCTGCGCGAATCTAACGAGGGGCCATATTTGGTGATATTCGCTCCCTTCACTGGGCCTGGGGGCGCGCCGCCTTCAAGGCGGTTCGATGACGCGGACCAACTTCGTCGATTTCTGGAAGACGAAGTTAGCGTCTCGCGCAGCACCGTCGAAGACGCCCTCATTGAAGTTCGGCACAAAGGCAACGCGTCCATTTTCCCTGTGCAGCTTACCCGCCGGGAGGCCGGGAAACTCGGTTTGGCTTAAGCTTCCCGAAGGCGCGCATGGGCGGTGGTGACCTTGCGGGCTCACAAAAATGGGCCGCGAGGGTCACCAACGGCAAGCGGCAAATGCTGCCAGTAGCATCGGTGGCCGATTACACACCGACGATTTCGGGCGCAAAACGCTCGTGCGCGGAGAATTTGGACCGGAACGGCTCGAGACTTTACGAAGCCTTGACTACATTGGCAGCCTGCGGGCCTTTCTGGCCTTCGGTGATTTCGAACTCCACCGGGTCGCCTTCCTGCAGGCTTTTGTATCCTTCGGAACTAATCGCGCTGTAGTGAACAAAA
>Ga0302326_10001648_pt1 | contig 56240 bp, 51 predicted proteins | sample Palsa_T0_3_FD_202264 | JGI IMG/M metagenome (GOLD analysis project Ga0302326, IMG submission 202264) | Peat permafrost microbial communities from Stordalen Mire near Abisko, Sweden - Palsa_T0_3 | ecosystem: Environmental > Terrestrial > Soil > Palsa > Peat permafrost | place: Sweden: Abisko...
TCGCATCGCATCGCGTCGCATCGCATCGCATCGCGTCGCGCCGCGCCGCGTCGCGTCGCGTCGCGTCGCATCGCGTCGCATCGCATCGCGTCGCATCGCATCGCATCGCGTCGCGCCGCGCCGCGTCGCGCGTCGCGTCAGCGATCAGCCGCCGCGCTGGGTATCGAGCGCGTCGAGCATCAGCTCCAGCATCCGCGGCCAGTGCTCGGGCTCCAGCCGCTTGGCGGCGCGCGTGGCCGCGAACAGCAGCCGCAGATCGAGCGAGGTGGCGTCGCTGCGCAGGCGCCCCTCGGCGCGCGCCGCGGCCAGTACGCGCTCCTGGGCTTCGGCCGCGCGGGCGACGGACTCGATCACGTCCGGATGGTCTGAGACGAGCGCGCGGGCCTCGCCGACGAACGGCTCGACGGACTGCTCGGCGACGAGGTCACGCAGCATCTCGGTCAGCCCCGCCCAGCGATCGCCCGGCAGCGATTCCGCCGCGCGGGCGGCATCGACGATCTGGTCCATCCGCCGGACCACGAGTGCCGCGTAGAGCTCGTACTTGGAGGGGTAGAGCCGATAGACGCTGGCGACACCGGCGCCGACGGCCTCGGCCACGTCGCTCATCGGCGCCTCGAGGCCGTAGCGTGAGAACACCGACGCGGCGGCCGACAGCAGCCGTTCGCGCTTCTCCAGTCCGGTCAGCGACGACCACTCGCGGCGGCGCGGCTGCCGTCCCGCGCCGTGGCCGCCGGACGCGTCCGGCGGCATCACCGGAATGCTCATTCCGATAAAATAACGCTCGTGTCGACGACGGCCGTCACGCCTCACCGGATCAATTCGACGGTGATCCTGGCGGTGATTTCGATCGGCGGGCTGGCTTACGCCATGCTGAGCTCGGCGGTGATCCCGGCGTTGCCCGTGATCCAGCACGCGCTGGGCACCTCTGAGGAGGGGGTGACCTGGCTGCTGACCGGCTATCTGCTGTCGGCGTCGGTCGCGACCTCGATCCTCGGCCGGCTCGGCGACATGTACGGCAAGGAGCGCCTGCTGGTGCTGACGCTGGTCCTGCTCGCGGTCGGGACCGCGGTCTCGGCGCTCGCCACGTCGCTGGTGCCGATGGTCGCCGGTCGCGTGATCCAGGGCGCCGGCGGCGGGATCTTCCCGCTGGCATTCGGGATCGTCCGCGACGAGTTCCCGCGCGACAAGGTCGCCGGATCGATCGGGATGCTGTCGTCGATCCTCGGGGTCGGCGGCGGGATCGGGATCGTGCTCGGCGGGCTGATCGTCGAGCACCTTGACTATCACTGGCTGTACTGGATTCCGCTGATCGTGATCGCGCTGGCCACGGTACTGACGTGGCGGTTCGTGCCCGAGTCGCCGATCCGCGTCCCCGGCAGGGTCAATTGGACCGCGGCGGCGTCGATGACCGCCGGCTTCTGCTGTGTGCTGGTGGCGATCTCCGAGACGACCGTGTGGGGTTGGGGCTCGGTCAAGACGATCGCGCTGCTCCTCGCCGGCCTGGTTCTGAGCGGGTTGTGGGTGCTGGTCGAGGTCCGCGCGTCGGAGCCGCTGATCGACATGACGATGATGCGGATCCGCGGCGTCTGGACGACCAACCTGGTCGCGTTCCTGCTCGGGGCGGGCATGTATGCGGCGTTCCTGATCTTCCCGCAGTTCGCGCAGCTGCCGAAATCGACCGGCTTTGGGTTCGGCGCCTCGCTCGTCACCGCGGGCCTGTATCTGCTGCCGGCGGCGCTCGGGATGAGCCTGGTCGGCTCGTTCGCGGGCACGGTCGCTCGTCGCTACGGCTCGCGGCTCGCGGTGATCGTCGGTTCCGCGATCACGGCGTTGGCGTTCGCCTGGTTGGCGGTGCTGCATGCTCACCCGTACGACATGCTGATCTCGGCCGCGCTGATGGGGATCGGGATCGGGTTGGCGTTCGCCGCGCTGGGCAACCTGATCGTGCAGGCGGTGCCCGCGCATCAGACCGGGGTCGCGAGCGGGATGAACACGGTGATGCGAACGCTCGGCGGCGCGCTCGGCGGCACGATCGTGGCGACCCTGATCACCGACAACACGGCGCACAGCGGACTGCCGACGGTGACCGGATTCACCATGTCGTTCGCACTCGAGGCGGCGTTCCTAGTGATCGCCGTCGTCGCCGGACTCCTGGTGCCGGCCGCCGCACGGCAGATCGTCAGGACCGGCACGGATGCCGGGCATCAGCCTTCGGAGGTCGGAGAGGCGCCGACAGCCCCCGCCACGGTTGAGATCCGCTAGACGCCGGCGCGGCGCCGGCGCGCGAACTGGTCCGCAGCTGACCGCCGGCGGCAGCCGTCAGCTGACGTTGGCCGAGAGCCGGGCGAGGACCTCGTCGACCAGCGCGAGGTCGGCGTCGTCGATACCACGCCGCAACCTGCGGTCGAACCCGATCGCCGCCTGACGCAGCCGGCGGAATCGCGCCCGCCCCGCGTCGGTCAGCGCCACCACCTGAACCCGGCGGTTGGCGTCGTCGCGGTGACGGGTGATCAGACCCTCGGACTCCATCGTCGCGAGGTGGTGGCTGAGCGTCGGCTCACGCAGCCCGAGCGTCGCGGCCAGCGAGCGCTGGGTCGACGCCTGGTCGGTTTCGACGTTGAGCAGCACGAGCCACGCGGGCAGCGAGCCGCCGGCCTCGGTCAGCGCCTCGTCGAATGCGCGGCCGACGATCCGCGCGGTGCGATTGAGCGTCAGTCCGATCGGTGGGCGGTTCGCGGTGGGCATGAGCCGAGATGGTACATTGACATCTAAGACTTAGATATCTAAAGTTTAGATCACTAACTAAGAATTCCAACCCTGGCGGAGGATGAGATGAAGATTGCGGTGATCGGGGCGGCGGGAAGGACCGGGCGTCAGGTGGTGCGCCAGGCGCTCGATCGAGGCCACGAGGTGGTGGCAGTCGCGCGCTCGCCCGAGAAGCTCAACCTGGCCGGCGACCGGCTGACGGTCGCGACCGCGGACGTCCGCGACGCCGACGCGCTGGCGGCAGCCGTGGCCGGCGCCGACGCGATCGTGACGACGTTCGGGGCGGCGGCCGGGCGCGAGCCGACCGACCTCTACTCGGTCGGGATCGCCAATGTGCTCGCGGCGATGGACGGCGGCGGCATCCACCGGCTGGCGGTGATCTCCGCCTCGCCGGCCGGCCCGCGCGCCGAGCAGCCGGCGGCGCTGCGGCTGCTCGTCTTGCCGATCCTCGACCGTTTCTTCGGGGCTGCCTACGCCGACCTGCGACGGATGGAGGCGGCGCTGGTCCGGCGCGGCGATCTGGAGTGGGCCGCCCTGCGCCCGCCGCGGCTGCGCGACCGGCCGGCGACCGGTGCCCACCGGCTTGATCGCCGGCCGCTGCCGCGGGCACGTTCGCTGACCTATCCGGATCTCGCGACGGCGCTGCTGGACTGCGTGGACGCGCCCGAGCCGCGGACGGGGATGCTGTACGCCGCGAACTAGACGCCAGGGGCTGACGACCCGCGACCCGCCGCACGGCTGCTCGGCTGGCCAGCCAGCCAGTATGATCCTGCCCGGCCACCATCGGACCAGGAGGAGACCTTGACCGAGACCGGGACAGACCTTCAGCAGGTGCGGGTCGTCACCCGTGAGGGCTGGCGGCAGGGGCCGCCGCACGAGCTGTTCGCCCAGCTGCGCAGCCAGTGCCCGGTGCACTGGTCCGACGGCTTCGACGAGTATCCCGACGAGGCCGGTTACTGGTCGGTGACGAGCGCGAACGACATCCAGACCATCAGCCGCGACTGGCAGACGTACTCGTCGGAGTTGGGCGGCATCACCGCCGCCAACGTCTCGTTCCCGATCGAGCTGATGCGGGCGATGTTCATCGGGATGGACCCGCCGAAGCACGACCGCCTGAAGATGCTGTTCCAGGCCGGCTTCACGCCGCGGCGGATCGCCGCCCACGAGCCGGCAATCCGCAGGATCGTGATCGATGTGCTGGACCGGCTGGACGGCCGGCAGACATGCGACCTGGTGGCCGACGTGGCGCAGCCGATCGTCTCCCGGGTGATCGGCGGCTTCATGGGCATCCCCGAGTCCGACGATGCGGCCTGGGCGACGCTGATGAACACCGCGCTCGCCGCCGGCGACCCCGATCTCAACCCCGAGGGCATCGACTCGATCGTCGTCAACGAGATCCCGGAGATCTTCCGCCGCTGCTCGGAGATGATCGCCGCTCGCCGTGAGCAGCCGACCGACGATCTGATGAGCGTGCTCGTCCACGCCGAGATCGACGGCGAGCGGCTTGAGGAGCACGAGATCGTGATGGGCTTCTTCCTGCTGGTCGCGGCCGGCAACGACTCGACCAAGGCGACGTACTGCAGCGGCATGCGGGCGCTGATGGCGCATCCGGACCAGCGCGCCGAGCTGGTCGCCGACCCGTCGCTGATCTCAGGCGCCGTCGAGGAGTCACTGCGGATGTTCCCCGCGTTCGCGCACTTCCGGCGGACCGCCACCCGTGATGTCGAGCTCGGCGGCAGCCAGATCCGGGAGGGCGACAAGGTCGTGATGTGGTACGTGTCCTCCAACCGGGACGAGACTCGCTACGCGGACCCCGACCGCTTCGACGTGCATCGCAACCCTGAGCACCAGGCGTTCGGTGCCGGCGGCCGGCACTTCTGCCTCGGGGCCGCGCTCGCTCGATTGGAGCTCAACGTGATGTTCGAGGAGACCCTGCGCCGCTATCCGGCGATGGCGCCCGCCGGCCACGCGACCTGGGTCGAATCCGGGTTCATCAGCCAACTCAAGACGCAGCCGGTCACGCTCGGCCCGCGCGCGGACGCGTAGCCCCAGATCGCCGGCACCTGCCGGCACGGCGGCGCCTGCCGGTGCGCGCGGGCAGGCTCGGTCAGCGCCCGGCGGCCCAGGAGCGGTGCGACGCGGCGCTGCCGGTCTCGGCGCGGATCACGTGCAGCACGGCGTTGATCAGCGCCAGGTGGGTGAACGCCTGCGGGAAGTTGCCGAGATGGCGTCCGGTGATCGGATCGATCTCCTCGGCGTAGAGGCCGAGCGGACTTGCGTAGCCGAGCAGTCGCTCGCACAGCGACCTGGCGCGCTCCAGCTCGCCGATCTCGCACAGGGCCGAGACCAGCCAGAACGAGCAGATCATGAACGAGCCCTCGTGGCCCGACAAGCCGTCGTCGGTCTCCTCGGTGCGGTAGCGCAGGACGAGGCCATGCTCGGTCAGCTCATCGGCGATCGCGATCACGGTGGCGCGGATCCGCGGGTCGTCGGCCGGCAGGAAACGCATCAGTGGCAGCAGCAGCAGCGACGCATCGAGCGCCTTGGTCTCGTAATGCTGGACGAACACGCCGCGCTCGTCGACGCCGTGCTCGCAGATGTCGGCGTGGATCTCATCGGCGACATCGCGCCAGCGCTGGGCGCGCTCGTCGTCCTCGCGCAGCTCCGCCAGCCTGGACCCGCGGTCGCACGCGACCCAGCAGAAGACCTTCGAGGAGGTGAAGTGCTTGGGCGCGCCGCGCACCTCCCAGATCCCACGGTCGGCCTGGCGCCAATGCTTGATCGCCTCCTCCACCTGGCGGCAGAGCATCTTCCAGACGCGGTCGTCGAGCGAGTCGCGGCCGCGGGTGTGGATCCAGACCGAGTCCAGCAGCGCGCCCCAGACGTCGTGCTGCTCCTGGGAGTAGGCGCCGTTGCCGATACGAACCGGACGGGCCCGCTCGTAGCCCTCGAGGTGATCGAGCGTCTGCTCCTCGAGCTGGCGCTCGCCGTCGAGGCCGTACATCACCTGCAGCTTCTCCTCGCCGGAGGCGACGTCGGCGATGAAGTAAAAGAAGTCGTTGGCCTCCCACTCGAACCCCAGCGACAGCAGCGCCCACAGCATGAAGGTCGAGTCTCGGATCCAGCTGTAGCGGTAGTCCCAGTTGCGCTCGCCCTGCGGCGTCTCCGGCAGCGACGTCGTCGCGGCCGCCAGCAGCGCGCCACTGGGGGCATAGGTGAGGCCCTTCAGGGTCAGCGCCGAGCGCTGCAGGTGGCTGCGCCAGGGGTGGTCGGGAAACTTGCCGCGGTCCAGCCAGTGCTGCCAGTGGTGGGCGGTCCAGACCAGCCGGTCATAGGCCTCGTCCTGGTTATGGGGCGGAGCGTGCTCTGACCACGACAGCGCGCAGTAGACGATCTCGCCCTCCTTCATCATGTGGCGCGCGGTCGCGCGTGACCCCTCGAACCCGAGTCGCAGGTCGGTCGTCAGCTTCAGGTTGACGCTGCCGTCCGAGTTCGAGGTGGCGCACTCGTGGTAGCTATCGCCCGTGTAGCGCCACTGCGCCGGCTGGCGGCCGTAGTCGAACTTCGGCTCACAGTCGAGCAGCAGCTGGACCTCGCCGTTGACGCAGCGCACCATCCGCAGCAGCACGTGGTCGGCGTCGTAGTCGGTCGGCGCGCGGCGGTGCGTGTGCGAGCGGTCGTGGTTGTGGTGCCAGTTGCCGATCAGCAGCACGTCGCGGACGATGATCCAGCCCTTGCCGGTGCCCCAGCTGGTCTCCAGCACCATCGTTCCCGGTAGGTACTGGCGCGCCGCCGGGACGCTGATCCCCTCCGGGCCGAGGCGGAAGGTGCCGGCATCACGGTCGAGGATCGCGCCGAACACGCTCGGCGAGTCGACGCGTGGCAGGCACATCCATTCGACCGCGCCGGTCGGACCGACCAGCGCGACCGTCTCGCAGTCCGACAGAAACGCATAATCGCCGATCGGCGGGAACGGGCTCGGCGCCAGGTCAACCGCGTGCTCCAGCGTGATCGCGTCGGTGCTCCGGCGGCCGTGCTGCCGCCAGGCGTCAACGCCGTTGCTGGAATCCTCGCGCAAGCGCGCAGTATTGCGATTCAGGGCTGAAACGCAAGTTGTGGCGAGACGCTGTCAGCCGGCAAGCCCGCCAAGCACGGCAAACGGGTTACCCGGCATGTCCTTCCAGACGCCGCGACCGTTGAGCTCGACGGTGATCTCGAGTCCCGGCAGCTCCCCACGCAGCCGCCGCGCCAGCTGCTCGGCGCTGTCGGAGTCGGTGGCGCCGATCAGCACCACGCTCCAGCGGTGGATCGCGGGGATGCTCTCCGACTCGAGCCGCCCGACGAGCTCATGCGCGTCCCCGCGTGAGGCGCACTGGACGCGCACCTCATACTCGGGATATCCCTGCTCGGCGGACTCGGCCCGCTCGTCGGCGATCCGTTCGGCATGCTCCCGGGCCAGCTGCTCAGGGTCGGTCGGCTCGGGGGTGTCAGCCGGCTCCCAGCGTTCGGCCGTCGGGTGCCAATGCGTCAGCTCGACGTCGGCCTCCCAATGCTGGTCGGCGATCAGCTTGTCGATCAGCCGCCCCGCCGCCTCGGCCTGCGCGCGCGTGTCCGTGTAGCAGTACACGTCGTTGCCGTCGACCGAGACGACGACCTTGTCGGCGAACGACCGCTGCAGGTCATGCTCGAGCTCCTCGGCCTGCAGGGTCTCGCCGAGCCGGTGCGCGAACCCGTGGTCGTGCAGATCGATGTGGAGGCGCCAGTCGTCGTTCATCGCGGTGCAAGCGTACCCGGCCGGCCTGGTGAGAGCGGCGGGCGACGGTGGCGCCGCCAGCGAAGCTGGTCAGGCGGACGACCTGAGCGACGGGACGGCGTGCTCAGTGGCCGAGCCGGAGTGAGCCGACGCCGAGCGAGCCCTCGGGCGCGTTCCGGGCGCTCGTGTGCGTCGCGCCGGCACCGTCGTCGGCCACCTTGTCGTGAGCGCCGTCGCCGTCGGCCGAGGGTGGATCCTCGAGCCAGTCGACGGTCGGAACGGCGAACAGGTGGCCGGTGATCGCGGTCGAGAAATCGAGGATCCGGTCGTGGGCGGCGTCCTCGGTGCCGCAGAACATGTTCTGGAGCATCTGCTCGATCACCCCCGGGTCCTTGGCATAGCCGATGAAGTAGGTGCCGAACTCACGCGTGCCGACCGTGCCGAACGGCAGGTTGAAGCGCAGGATGTCGAGCTCCTCGCCGTTCTCGTCCTCGATCACGTTGAGCGCGATGTGCGAGTCCGGCGGCTTGACATCGTCGGCCATCTCCAGGTCCGACAGCTTCGTGCGGCCGATCGCCCGCTCCTGCTGCTCGATGCTGAGCGCGTCCCAGGCGGCCAGGTCGTGCAGGTACTTCTGAACCACCACGTAGCTGGAGCCGGCGAACGCGGGGTCGTCGGCATCGGTGACCGTCACCGCATCGACCGCGCCCTCGCCCTCGGGGTTCTCGGTCCCGTCGACGAAGCCGAGCAGATCACGTTCGTCGAACGACCGGAAGCCGTGGACCTCGTCGATCACGGCCGCCGCGTCGCCCAGCCGTTCGGTCAGCCGCTGCGCGAGCTCGAAGCACAGATCCATCCGATGTGCGCGGATGTGCAACAGGAGGTCGCCCGGGGTGCTGGGCGCCCGGTGCACGGGGCCCGCGTACACGGGCAGCTGATGCAGGCCAGCGGGCCGGGGGAGGCCCGGATACAGTTGGTCCCAGGCGTCGGAGCCGATCCCGACGACGCAGCCGAGCTTGGCTTCGGGGACGCGGAAGCCGACCGAGCGCCGGATCCCGCCGACCTCGGTCAGCGCGTCGAGCACGTCCTGCTCGCGCCCCGCGGCGATCAGCAGCACCAGGAAGATCCCGGCGGCTGAGGGCTCGGCGACGACCACCTGTGACTCGGGCATGCGTCGGATTATGGGCGAGCGGCCCGTGCGCATGCGGTTTGGTCACGGAGGCGGGCGCAATCGCCGGAGACAGCGAGATGAGGCTCAGGCGGGCGGCCGCAGCCCGAGCACCTGTATCGAAGGATCGTGCGGTTCGGTCTCGACCTGGCCTGATATATCACCCATTCCTCTGCCCGTCCGGGCAACCGAGGGCGTTCTGAGCGGGTGGGACGCCCAAAACGCCCGTGACAGGCCAGGGAGGTCGGGCGTTGGGTGATATATCAGCACTCTGATGGCAGGCTATCGCCGACGTCGCCCGTCCCAACGCCGCCGGACGTCGTCCGAACGATGCCGCCGATCCGCTGGAGTCCGCGCGGCCGGGTCGGCGCTGCGATGGCGCTCGGGCGCTCAGGCGGGAACCTGCAGAGCGAACACGTCGGCAAAGCCGTCGCGGCCGGCCGGCGTGACGTGCACGGCTCGGCCGGTCCGTGCGCGCGTGACCCAGCCGAGCTCCAGGCACCGTGAGGCGATCGCCGCCCCGAGCCCGCCGGCCAGATGGTGACGCTGCTCTGACCAGTCGACGCAGTAGCGGATCAGCGGGCGGCGCAGACCCGCCAGCGCGTCGAGCTCGATCCCGAACGCGGTCAGCTGCGAGCGGCCCCGGCTGGTCAGCGCGTAGTCGGAGGCGTGACCCGGGCCCGATAGCCGGTCGCCCTCGCCCGGCGTGAACGTGCCGTCGCCGCCGGCCAGCAGCTCGCGCTCCAGCATCGCGGCCATCAGCCCGGCGCCGAGCATCCCCGCCAGATGGTCGTAACAGGTGCGGGCGCTACGGACCGCGTTGGCACGGGTGCCCTGGCGCAACGAACGAACGGGCGCGGCGGGGGCGAGCGTCATCAGCTTCTCCAGCGCCTCGGCGACCGCCGGGCCGGCGAGCTCGAAGTACCGGTGTCGTCCCTGGCGGCGGACGGTCAGCAGGCCTCCGGCGACGAGCTTGCCGAGGTGCGCGCTGGTCGTCGAGGCGGCGACGCCGGCCTCGGCGGCGAGCACGGTCGCCGGCAGCGCGCGACCGTCGCCAAGCGCGAGCAGGATCCGCGCTCGCGCCGGGTCGCCGATCAGTCCGGCGACCTTCGCGATGTCGGCTTCTCCCGGCATGACCGCTGACACACTATCGCCCCGACGCTTCGTCGAGAGACGAAACGTGGACTTGAGCTATGTCGAATAGGTATGTAGAATAGTCGTCATGGAAGACGAATCACTACGACGCTTCAGGACACAGATGCGGATGCTCGGCCGGCGGTTGCGGCACGAGCTGCCGCCGGTGCGCGGCGTGTCACGATCCGCCGTGCAGGTGCTTCGCATCGTCGAGCGCGCGCCCGACCCCTCGCCGAGTGACGTCGCCGAGAAGCTGCGGATGACGAGCTCGAACGTCGCCGCCGCGTTGCGTGAGCTCGAATCCGCGGGGCTCGTGTGCCGCGGGCGCGATCCCGAGGACGGGCGCCGCGTGCGACTGTCGATTACCCCCGCCGGCGCCGAAGCCGTGTCGTGCGTGCACGCCGAGCGCGACACGTGGCTTGGTCGGGCGATCGGGACGCTGCTCTCAGACGACGACCAGCTCACCCTGCTCCGTGCCGGGGAACTGATGCAGCGCCTGGCCGAGTACGACGATGCGGCGACCGCCGACGCCGGTGACACCGCCGGCGCCGATCGGACCGCCGGCGTGCCCGTGTCCGGCGCCGGAGACCGGGAGGGGCGGCGTTGAGCTCCGGCGGCAGAGGCTTCGCGGCATCGAACGGCGCTTCCGCCCCGGGCGGGATGCGCTCGCTGCGCGGTCCCGGCAAGAAGCCGCCGCCGCTGATGGACCCGACCCGCAAGCGCGACGGAAAGCGGATCGTGGCGCTGTTCAGGCCGTATCGGATGCGGCTCACGGTCGTGCTGTCGATGATCGTGTTCAGCGCCGGCTTGTCGATGCTGCAGCCGTTCCTGCTGCGCGGCGTGCTCGACGAGGGGCTGCTCAAGCACGAGCACACGGTGCTCGCCGAGTTGGTCGGCGGGATGATCGCGATCGCGATCGCCACGGCCGTCTTCAGCGTCTGGCAGACCTACCTGTCCAATCAGGTCGGCCAGCGGGTGATGCACGATCTGCGCGCCGCCGTCTACGCGCACCTGCAGCGGATGTCGCTGGCGTTCTTCACGCGCACGCGCACGGGCGAGATCCAGTCCCGGATCTCCAACGACATCGGCGGCTTGGACAGCGTCGTCACGACCACCGCGACGACGATCGCCCAGAACGCGACGACGGTGCTGGCGTCGCTGGTCGCGATGCTGATCCTCAATTGGAAGCTGGCGGCGCTGTCGCTGGTCTTCCTGCCGCTGTTCGTGTGGCTCACCCGGCGCGTCGGCAAGGTCCGGCGCAAGATCACGACCCAGCAGCAGCGCCAGCTGGCCGACATGTCGGCGCTCGTGTCGGAGTCCTTGTCGGTGTCGGGGATCATGCTCGGCAAGACGATGGGCCGCGGTCAGGACCTGGCCGACCGATTCGAGGGTGAATCGGAGGGGATCGCCGACCTCGAGGTCCGCTCGCGGATGGCCGGCCGGTGGGTGATGTCGACGATCCAGATGACGTTCGCGATCCAGCCCGCGATCATCTACTTCCTGGCGGGCCAGAGCTTTGTCGGCCATTCGCTGTCGATCGGCACCGTGGTCGCGTTCACGACGCTGCAGACCCGGCTGCTGTTCCCGATCCAGTCGCTGCTCGGCGTCGGCGCCGACATGGAGGCGTCGCTGGCGCTGTTCGACCGCATCTTCGAGTACCTCGATCTGCCGGTCGACATCACCGAGGCGCCGGACCCGGTGACGCTGCGGCCCGCCGAGGTGCTCGGCGAGGTCAGGCTCGAGGATGTCTCGTTCCGCTACGCCGGCCCGAATCCGGCAAAGCCCGCCGAGGGCTCGGAGTGGACCCTGCGCGACATCGATCTGGTCGTGCCGGCCGGCACCCGGACCGCGATCGTCGGCGAGACCGGCTCGGGCAAGACGACGCTCGGGTACCTGGTCGCGCGCCTGTACGAGCCTCAGACCGGTCGCGTGACGATCGACGGCATCGATATCCGCGAGGTGTCGATGACGTCGCTGGCGCAGACCGTCGGGGTCGTCTCCCAGGAGACCTACCTGTTCCACGCGTCGGTCCGTGAGAACCTGCGGTTCGCGCGGCCCGACGCGACCGACGAGGAGATCGAGGACGCCGCGCGCGCGGCCCGGATCCACGATCTGATTTCGGCGTTGCCCGCGGGCTACGACACGGTCGTCGGCGAGCGCGGCTACCGCTTCTCAGGCGGCGAGAAGCAGCGGATGGCGATTGCGCGGACGGTCCTGCGAAACCCGCCGGTGCTGGTCCTCGACGAGGCCACGAGCGCGCTCGACACCCAGACCGAATACGCGGTCCAGGCCGAGCTTGAGCGCCTGGTCGAGGGCCGCACGACGATCACGATCGCCCACCGGCTGTCGACCGTTCGCGATGCCGAGCAGATCGTCGTGCTCGACAAGGGGCGGATCGTCGAGCGCGGCACCCACTTCGAGCTGCTGGGGCGCGGCGGCTACTACGCTGCGCTGGTTGCGCGCGACGTCACCGAGGAGCCGGTGTAGCCGGCGCAGTCGACGGGAAGCCGAACGTCGCGAACAAGCGCGGGTCGTCGAACAGCGCGATCCGGGCGATCCCGGTGGTGGTGATGGTCAGGACGACCAACGCGAACGCGCGGTGGACGCCGCGCTCGTCACGCCGGTAGGCGGCCACGGCGGGTTGTCCGTTGGCGCGGGTCGCACGCATCCGGTACACGCCCGGAGACCCGAGGAAGCGATCGATGAACCGCAGGCAGTGGCGTTTGCCGGCGAACCACGTCGCCGACGGGGTCATCTCGAGCGTGGCATCGGCGCGCAGCGCCCGCTCGAGTGCGGCCAGGTCGGCCTGCTCGAACGCCGCGATGTACTGATCGAGCAGCGCGATCGCCGCGGGCTCCGAGGGCTCGGCGAGCTCGTCGGCGCGCGGCTGCACCTGCGCCAGCCGGGCGCGGGCCCGCTGCAGCGCGCTCTTGACGGCGACGGTGCTGGTGTCGAGCAGCTGCGCGACCTCGGCCGCCGGCAGCTCGAGCCCGTCCCGCAGGATCAGCACCGCGCGCTGGCGCGCGGGCAGGTGCTGGAGACTGGCGATCAACGCCAGCCGGAGATTGGCGTGCGCCGCGGCGATCGCCGCTGGATCCTCGGACTCGGGCGTGACCAGCGCGTCGGGAATCGGCTCAAGCCAGCGGACCTCGGCCCTGCCGGCTGCGGGGGTGCGTCGGGGTCCTCGCTCGGCCCGGCCAGGCCCGACGGCAGGGTCCTGCGGGCGCGCCCCTGCAGCGCGGTCAGGCACGCGTTGGTGGCGATCCGGTACATCCAGACGCGCACCGACGAGCGGCCCTCGAAGCGGCCCCAGGAGCGCCACGCCCGCAGGTAGGTCTCCTGCAGGACGTCCTCGGCCTCGTGCACCGAGCCGAGCATCCGATAGCAGTGAGCCAGCAGCTCGCGCCGAAACGGCGCCGTCGCTTGCGTGAACTCACCGCCATCGGATGTCCGGCCGGCGTTCACGGGTCCTCGGGGCAGTTGTGGAACGCCTCGACGCGCCAGGCACCGTCGTGGCGCGAGAGCACCCAGCCGTCGAGCGTTCGGCTTGCGGGGGCGGGCTTGTCCTGGCCCGCCGACCGGACCGCGCCGCGGCTGATCACGAGCGCCGTGTCGGGACCGACGAACCGGACGCTCTGCACCTCCTGGATGCCCTCCGAGTCCCTCAGCGGCCCGGCGAAGCTGGCCACGATCGTCGCCCGGATCGCGTCTCGGTCCGGCATCAGGGTCCCGGTGTGCACGGCGGTGGCGTCCGGGGCATAGGGCGCCACGAACGCGCCGGCGTCGTTGTCGGCCCAGGCGGTGTACACCGCGTCGAGCACCGCGAGCACGGCGTCTTCGTCGCTGGTGGAAATCGGGGTGGTGGTGGTCATCGGTTCTCCCTTCGAGTGGGTGTGAACGTATTGACCAACCACACCGCCGAATGGAATCGCTGCTCAGCGCAGCAGGCCGCGGCTGATCACGAGCCGCTGGATGTCCGAGGTGCCCTCCTCGATCTCCTCGAGCTTCGCGTCACGCATCCACTTCTGCACCGGGTACTCACGCGAGTAGCCCCAGCCGCCGAGCGTCTGGACCGCCGCCCAGGTGCACCACATGGCGGTCTCGGAGGCGGCCAGCTTGGCCATCGCTGCCTCGCTCGTGACCCGCACGCCTGAGTCGATCAGCTGCGCCGCGCGCCAGGTCAACAGCCGCGCTGAGTCGACCCGGAGCGCCATGTCGGCAAGCCGGAACGCGACCGCCTGATGCTCAGCGATCGGCTTGCCGAACTGGTGGCGCTGCTTGGCATAGTCGGTCGCGTACTCGAGCGCCGCGCGCGCCAGCCCGACCGCCGAGGCGGCGAGCGTGATCCGCGAGCGGTCGAACGTCTGCATCAGCCCGACGAACCCCTGGCCCTCCTCGCCGAGGCGGCGGTCGTCGGCGACGAATACGTCGTCGAGGAACAGTTCGGTGTTGACGATCGCGCGCTGTCCGAGCTTGCGGATCGGCGGGCCGCAGCGCAGCCCCTCGTCGCCTGAGTCGAGCAGGAACACGGTGATCCCGCGGTGGCCGGCGCGGGGGTCGACGGTCGCGAACACGACGTAGAACCGCGCAACCCCGCCGTTGGAGATCCACGCCTTCTGACCCGTCAGCACGTAGCCGCCGTCGACCCGGCGGGCCCGGGTCCGGATCGATGCGGCGTCCGAGCCCGAGTCGGGCTCGGTGATCGCCAGCGCCGTCAACGGCGGGTCGACCCCGGTCAGCGGCGTCAGCCACCGCTGCTTCTGCGCCTGCGAGCCGAGCTCGAGCACCGGTTCGGCGAAGAAGCCGCCCGATGTGATCAGGTTGCCGATCCCCGAGCAGCCGTGCGACAGCTCCTCGCCGACCAGGCACGAGGTCACGCAATCGGTCATCCCGGCGCCGCCGTACTGGGCCGGGAGCATGAACGAGGTCAGCCCGATCTCCGACGCCTTGCGCCAGACCTCACGCGGCCACTCGGTGTCGGCCTCGTCGACCGCCAGCGAGACCGGCCGGATCTCCCGCGCCGCGAACTCACGGCACAGGCGCTGGATGTCCCGTTGCTCGTCGGTCAGCTCAAGCACGGACGGCCTCCGGAGCGGTGGCGCCGAAACCCACCAGCGACCCGAACCCGCGCTTGGTCACCTCGTTGGCGATGATCGTCCGCTGGATCTCCGAGGTCCCCTCCCAGATCCGGTCGACGCGGATGTCGCGATACAGCCGCTCGACCGGGTTCTCACGCATGTAGCCGCGACCGCCGAGGATCTGCAGCGAGCGGTCGACCACCCGCCCGGCGGCCTCGGACGCGGTCAGCTTGACCATCGCCGCCTTGGCGTGCAGCAGCTTGCGATCAAGGCCGTTGTCGGCCTCCCAGGCGATCTGGTGGGTCAGCGTCCGGCACAGCGCGATCTCGCAGACGCTGTCGGCGATCATCGCCCCGATCATCTGATTGGCGATGATCGGACGGCCGAACTGGATCCGCTGGCCGGCCCACTCGGTCGCGATCGACAGCGCCCGCTCGGCGGCGCCGGTCGCGCGCGCGGCGATCATCAGTCGCTCCTCGACGAACCACTCGCGCGTCAGCTCGTAGCCGCCGCCGATCTCGCCGAGCGCCTGCTCGGGGCCGAGCGCCACCGCCTCGAACAGGAACTCCGGGTGCTCGAACACGAACGTGTGCATATACGCGGGCGTCCGCTTGACGCTGACCCCCGGCAAGTCCTTGTCGACCAGGAACAGCGTCGGCGCGCGTGCCTCGCCGACCAGCGCCTGGACGATCAGGAAGTCGGCGACGTCGCCGACCGTCACGAACCACTTCTCGCCGGTCAGCCGATAGCCGCCGTCGTCGCCGGGCACGGCGACCGTCTCGATCAGCGACGGATCCGAGCCCGCCTTCTCCTCGGTCACCGCGAAGCAGTCGCGCCGGTCGCCGGCGATCGCCGGCAGCAGGTACCGCTCGCGTTGCGCCGGGGTGCAGTGGCGCAGCGCGTTGGCCGGGCGCCAGACCGCGTCCCACAGCGCGTTGGTCAGCTGCCCGAGCCGCTCGGAGACGATCACCTGCTCGAGCACCGACAGTCCCTGCCCGCCCCACTCGGCCGGCATGTTGATCGCGTTCAAACGGTGCTCGAGCGTCAGACGGCGGATCTCGGCCAGCGAGTCGTCCGGCAGCCCGCGCCCCTGCTCGCACGGGAGCTCGAAGCCGATCATCGCCTCGGTCAGCGATTGGGCGCGGTCGCGGAGCTCGAGCTGCTCCGGGCTGTAGGTGAAGTCCATTAGTGGTTCCTCTCGTGGGTACGGTCGCACCGAGAGGTGCGGCTGGGGGTGGCTGGCAAGGACTAAAGGACACGAAGGTGTGCCTCTGCACATCGAGTGTCCGAGGACGCCGCCAGGCGCCGCCAGACGTGCCTCGAATGCGATCGTGCTCGCGGGAGGGGCCACTAGCTCTCCTTGGGGACGTGGACGAAACGGGCATCGAGCGCGAGCACGCCTGACGGCAGCACGAGCAGTGGGTTGACCTCGAGCTCGGCCAGCTCGGGGTGGGTGGCCGCGACGTGCGACAGCGCCGACAGCGCCGAGGCGGCTGCGGCCAGGTCAAGCGGCGGCCGGCCGCGGGCGCCTCGCAGCAGCGGCGCGATCCGCAGCGACTCGATCAGCGCACGCGCCTGCTGCGGCGACACGGGTGCGAGCGCGACGGCGGTGTCGCTGAGCAGCTCGGCGTACACGCCACCGGCACCGGCGAGCGCGATCGGACCGAGGCGCGCGTCCCAGCGGGCGCCGATCAGCAGCTCCGCTCCGTCGCCGATCGGCGCCATCCGCTCCACCGAGAACCGCTCGGTCCCCAGTCGTTGCCCGAGCTCGGCGTGGGCCGCGCGCAGCGCGACCGCGTCGCCCAGCCCGAGCACGACGCCGCCGGCGTCTGACTTGTGCAGCAATCCCAGCGCCTTGAGCGCGACCGGGTAGCCGAGCTCGTCGGCAGCGGCGAGCACGTCGTCGGTATCGGGGCCGACGGTCCGGAACGCCACGAACGGCACGCCGGCCGCCGCCAGCAGCTCGCGTGCGCGCCCGTAGTTGTCGGTCGCCGTCGACCCGATCGACGGCGCGGGCTCGGGCAGTGCCGGGATCTCGGCGACCTCGGGCCGCGCCGCCAGCCGACGCAATGCCGCCGTCGCCTGTTCGATCGTCGCGTAGACCGGCACGCTCGCCGCGCGCAGCGCCGCGGCGGCGGCTCCGGTGGCGAACATCGTGTGGACGACGATCGGGCGGCGCGTCACCGTCGCGACCTCGGAGATCATCGCGGCGGTCCGGAGCTCCTCGGTCGCGACCTCCGGCGCATTCTCCGCGTAGCCGCCGAAGTAGCCGGTCACGAGCAGCGCGTCGACCTCGCCTGAGTCGAGCACCGCGTACGCGACGCGGTCGAAGGTGTGCACATCCTGCTCGGCGCCGCCGGCGAGATCCACCGGGTTCGAGACCGCGGCGGCGGACGGCAGCCCGGCCCGCAGCGACCGGCGCAGCTCGGCGCCGAGCTCGGGCAGCGTCAGGCCGTGGCGCTCTAACTCAGCCGCGGCGATCGACCCGTGGCCCCCGCCGTCGGCGAGTACCGCGACGCGCCGGCCCGCCATCGGCCGGCAGCGCAGCAGGACCGAGCAGGTGTCGATCAGCTCCTGCGGCGTGTGGACGCGGTGGACGCCCGCCGCCTGCAGCAGGGCGTCGATCGCCGCGTCGTCGGAGGCGAGCGCGCCGGTGTGTGACGCGACCGCGCGAGTGGTGACGGGACCGCCCGCGATCGCCAGCGCGACGACCGGCTTGCCGCTCTCGGCGGCGGCACGGGCGAACGCCCGGCCGTCGCGGAAGTCCTCCAGGTACAAGGCGATCAGCCTCGTCTGCGCGTGCGCGGCCAGTGCCCGTACGAGCTCAGTGGCACCGAGGTCGGCCTGGTCGCCCAGCGAGGCGAAGCGTGAGAAGCCAAGCCCGTCGCGGGCGGCCTGCAAGGCCAGCTCCAGCGCGAGGTTGCCGCTCTGGGAGATCAGTCCGATCGCGCCCGCCGGCAGGTCACCGGTCGCCAGCTCCAGCTGCTCGCCGGCGTCCATCACCCCGAGGCAGTTGGGCCCGAGCAGCACCGCACCGGCATCGCGCACTCGCGCGGCGAGCGACGCCTGCCCGGCGGCGGCGTCGGGCGTCTCGTGACTGCCCGCCGAGATCGCCACGATCGCCCGCGCGCCCGCCGCCAGCGCGTCGTCGACAGCGGCGTCGAGCCCACTCGCCGGGACCGCGATCACGACCAGATCGGCGGGTCCAGGCAGCTGCCTCAGCGACCGGAACGCAGCTTCGCCGAGCACCGTGTGGGCCCGGCGGTTGACCAGATACACGGGACGGCGGTGCGCGCCGCGCAGGGCTCCGCGGGCCAGCCAGTTGCCCCACTTGCGCCGATCGTCGGACGCGCCGACGACGGCGACCGAGTCAGGCGCGAACAGGGCGTCGACCGGGCGCGGGCACGCGTCGGCGGCCGTCGCGGACTGAGGAGTGCTCATAGCTCGGGCGGTGATCGATCGGTGATGTCGGCGGTCATTTGGAATACTCACTTGAAATGACCGTTTCAAGCAGAACCCTATCAGGACCGCACGGGCCGCGCCGCCGGCCGCGACGGCGCCTGGACGACGTTCGCCGGCCGCAGATCCTGAGCACCACCGTGGAGCTGATCCGCGAGCGCGGACTGTGGGAGGTACGCCTGTCCGACGTCGCCGAGCGGGCGGGGATCAGCGCCACCAGCGTCGTCTACTACTTCGGCACCAAGGACCAGTTGTTCGCCGAGGCGCTCCACGTCGCCGACGAACGGTTCTACGCGCCGCTCGCCGCTGCGTTCGAACGACATCGCACAGCGGCCGACCGGATCGTGCTGCTGCTCCGTCACTCGGCCGCGAGCGACTGGCCCCTGTGGATCGACCTGTGGGTCTACTCCCGTCACCATCCTCAGACGGCCGCGGCGCAGCGCCACTTCCACGAGCGCTGGCGGATGACGATCGAGGAGGTCGTGCGCTTCGGATGTCAGACGGGCGAATGGTCGGTGTCCGACCCGGCGGCGGTGGCGCTGCGGCTGTCGGCTCTGACCGACGGGCTCGCCGTGCACATGGTGCTGGGCGACGCCGAGCACACGCCCGAGCGCTACGTGGAGATGTCGCTGGTCGCGGCGGCGCTCGAGCTGGATGTCGCGCGCGCGGCGGTCGTGATCTCCGACTGAGCGGCCGGACGGATGCGGTGGGTGAGCGCCCAGGCCGCCGTCGCCAGCATCAATAGCGCGATCGCCAGCAGCGGCACGAAGTCGCTCGTGGCCTGCGCGGTCGAGGCCGAGATCGGCGCGCCGAGCGTCTCGCCGAGCGCGTAGGCGAGGTTGAACAGGGTCGTCGCGAGCACCAGCGAGACGCCGACCGCCTCGGCCGAATCGGTCATCAGCGAGGCCGCCGGGATCATGCTGAACGTCAACGGCCCGCCGAACGTGATGACCATCAGCGCCGCCAGCGGCAGCGTTGCCTGCGGGACCACGATCAGTGCCATCAGCGGCGCGCCCGTGACCAGCCCGGCGATCAGCGGCAGGTATGGCCCGCGGCGGTCGGTCACGCGGCCGACGATCGTCGACAGCGACGCGCTCAGTGCCGACGCCAGCACGAACGTCAGGCCGATCGCCAGGCCGGACGCGCCGAACTGGGCGAGCCGCAGCGGCAGCAGCGCGTTGACGGCGCCGAACGTCGCCGCCTCGAGCAGCACCAGCCACACGCCGAGCCGTAGGCCGTGGCTGCCCCAGGCGCCGCGCAGCTGCTCGCGCACCGTCTGCTCGAGGTCGACGCCCGACGACTTCGGCGCGTCGGGATGCCGCAACGTCTGAGCCGCGAGCCCGAGCGCGAGCAGGCCGACGAGCGAGAACGCCGGCCGGGTGCCGATCACGACCGCGACCGTCCCGAGGATCGGACCGAACAGGGTCCCGAGCGTCGCCGCGCCGAGCACCCCCCCGAGCGTCCGCGATCGCCGCTGCACCGGCGTCACATGGATCACCCAGGTCAGGCCACCGCACCAGATCAGCCCGCAGAACAGCCCCTGGACCGCGCGGAGCGCGTCGAGCATCACGAGGCTTGAGCCGAACCCGAACGCGATCACCGCCAGCCCGAAGCCGCATAGCCCGAGCACGGTCGTGCGCCGGACGCCGGCACGGGTGGCGACCCAGAAGCCGACGATCGCGCCCGGGATCAGGCCGGCCGGATACGCCGCCGCCAGCACGCCGATCGCCGACTTGGAGGCGTGCAGCGTGTGGGCGTAGTGGGGGAGGACCGGACTGACGGCGGAGTACAGCGCCGACTCGAACAGCAGCACCAACCGGATCAGCGACACCAGTCGCCGCTCGGGGCTCTGCTCCGAGCCGCGGCGCAGCGCCGCCCGGCGGGTGCGCAGTGCGCTCATTTCGACGCGGCCGTCAGCGTGCGGGCGAGCCGCTGCAGCTGCGGGCGCGGATCCTCCGGCTCCCCGGTCGCCAGTGCGACGATCAGGAGCCCGTCGGCAGCGGCCAGCAGCAGCTGCGCGTCGTCACGCGGGGTCGTGGAGCCGGCCCGCCGCAGCAGCTCGGAGACGGTCTCCATGTACGCGTCGGTCCAGCGGCGCGCCAGCCCCTGCAGCGCCGGGCGCCGCGCGGCCTCCAGCAGCAACGTGTAACTGGCGAGCAGCGACCGGCGTCCGGCCGCGCGCTCGTCCTCGGAGCGCTCGTCGCCGGGCGGGTCCAGCACCGCAGCGACGGCGTCGTCGGAGCCGGCGGGCGACTGCCGGGGTCGGCCGGCGAGCTCGTGCAGCCGGCCGAGATCGCGCTCCGCGGCCAGCTCCAGCGCCGCCGTCAGGAGGTCCTCCTTGGAGTCGAAGTAGTAGGTCGTCGACGCGAGCGGGAGCTGTGCGACCTCGGCCACGCGGCGGTGCGTGACCGCGTCGGCACCGGTGTCGGCGACGATCCGCAGCGTCGCCTCCAGCAGCGCCTCGCGGCGGGCGGCGCCGCGCGGGCGGGCGGGGCCGCGGCGGCGCGCCGCGGCACGGTCACGCTTGTCGGGGCTGGCGAGGGTCATGTTGGTACAAATGTACCAACAGGATCGCGAGCTCAGTCGTCCGAAACATTGCGGACTGTTTGTGACCGCAATTGGAGTGAGACTTCCGGGCGACCAATCGAATCAAGGAGCTGGCGATGGATTACAAGCTGGAGCTGATCGCGGTGCCCGTCTCAGATGTCGACCGCGCCAAGCAGTTCTACGTCCGGATCGGCTTTCACCCCGACCATGACCACACCGTCTCCGACGAGCTCCGGTTCGTGCAGCTGACGCCGCCGGGCTCGGCCTGCTCGATCGCGTTCGGGAGGGGGCTGACCGAGGCCGAGCCGGGGACGGCCGTCGGGATGCAGCTGGTGGTGGACGACGCCGACCGGGCCCGGGCCGAGCTGCGCGAGCGCGGGGCGACCGTCGGCGAGGTCCAGGAGTTCCCGTGGGGCCGGTTCGTATTCTTCGCCGACCCCGACGGCAACCGCTGGTCGGTGCAGGAGCTCCCCGACCGCTGATAGCCAAGGCGTTCTGGCGCCGCCCCGTCGGTTGCCGGTAGGGTCGACCGGTGTTCGACGGTTTCGAGCAGCTGTACGTGGAGACCGACCGTGGCGCGATCCAGGCGCGGGTCGGCGGTTCGGGCCCGCCGCTGCTGGTGCTGCACGGCTACCCGGAGACCCACCTGATGTGGCACGGCTGCGCCGACGCGCTGGCGCGGCGGTTCACGGTGGTCGCGACCGATCTGCCCGGCTATGGAGACTCGCACCGCCCGACGCCGGCGGCCGATCACGCGCCCCACTCCAAGCGCGCGACCGCGACCGACCTCGTGCAGGCGATGTCGGCGCTGGGGTTCGAGCGCTTCGCGGTGGCGGGCCACGATCGCGGCGGCCGCGTCGCCTACCGGATGGCGTTCGACTGGGCCGAGCACGTCCACGCGCTGGCGGTCCTCGACATCGTCCCGACGGCCGAAGTGTGGGCCCGGGCGGACGCGCAACTGGCGTTGGTCTACTGGCACTGGGGCTTCCTTGCACAGCCGGCGCCGCTGCCCGAGCGGCTGATCGCAGCAGACCCCGACGGCTACTACGAGCACCATGTCAGGCGGATGGGTATCGGCGAGGAGCCGCGGCTATACCCGAAGTCGGTGCTGGACGCCTACCGCCGGCAGTTGCGCGACGCGACCGTGGTGCAGGCGATCTGCGAGGACTACCGTGCGGGCGCGACGATCGACCGCGAGCTCGACGAGGCCGACCGGGCCGCGGCGAACCGGATCGAGGCGCCGCTGCTGGCGCTGTGGGGCAGCCGCGGCGCGCTGCCGCTGCTGTACGACGACGTCGCGGCGATCTGGCGCGACTGGGCGCGTGACGTGACGGGCGCCGAGCTTGACGCCAGCCACTTCCTGGTCGAGGATCAGCCGGCCGAGGTCGCCGACCGGCTGATCGAGTTCTTCGGCTGAGCCCGGCGCCTGCGCCGGCCGGTCGGCGCGGCGCGGCGCGGCGCCGGCGTGGGTCAGCTCGCGGCCGGCTCGGGTTCGGGCTCGGGGTAGGACCCGCCAGGGTCGCCGGCGGCGACCAGCGGGCGTGCCTGGCCCTCGACGTTGAGGTGCGGCAAGACCCGATCGAGCCAGGCCGGGATCTTCCAGTTCCACTCGCCGAACAGGATCGTCAACCCCGGCACCAGCACCATCCGCACGATCACCGCGTCGAGCAGCACCGCGGCGGCCAGGCCGACGCCGAACATCTCGATCACCCACTCGCCGCCGAGCACGAACGAGGCGAACACCAGAAACATGATCCCGGCCGCCGCGGTGATCGTCCGGCCGGTCGCTGCCAGCCCGTGCATGACCGCCTCACGTGTGTCACCGCGCCGGTGCCACTCCTCGAAGATCCGCGTGATCAGGAACACCTCGTAGTCCATCGACAGGCCGAACAGGATCGGGAACAGCAGCACCGGGATGAACGATTCGATCGGACCGGTGGTGTTGAGGCCGATCAGCTTGTTGCCGATCCCGTCCTGGAAGATGGCGGTCAGCACGCCGAACGCGGCACCGGCCGACAACAGGTTCATGATCGACGCGGTCAGCGGGATCAGGAGGCTGCGGAACACGGCCATCAGCAGCAGGAAGCTGAGCACCACGACGATCCCGATGAACAGCGGCAGCTTGCCCGAGAGGACGTTTGCGAAGTCCTCGAAGATCGCGGTCGTGCCGCCGACGAGGATCGTCACCCCGGTGCCGCGGGTCGCCGCCGGGATCACGGTGTGGCGGATGTGGTTGAGCAGGGCCGTCGTCGACTTGGCCTGCGGCGAGCCAGACGGGTAGACGTTGGCGGTGGCGACAGTGGGGCGGCCGGGGCCTGACGGCTTGACGATCCGCACCGGCGTCGAGCCGACCACGCCCGGCGTCTTGGCGATCTGCGCCACCGAACGATCGAACGAGGCCTCCTGCGCCGGGCTGCGGACCTGGGCGACGAGCTCGAGCGGGCCGTTGTAGCCGGGACCGAAGCCCTTGGCGAGCGCGTCATACGCGTGGCGTGTGGTCGTGTTCGTCGGGTCGGTGCCGGCGTCGGCCGAGCCCAGCCGCATGTGGAAGAACGGCAGGATGATGACGATCATCACGATCGCCGCGAGCGCCGCGAAGATCGCCGGGCGCCCCGCCAGGATCCGCGTCCAGCGACTCCACAGCGGCGATTCGTCGTCGGTCGTCAGCTCGCCCGCGCGGACCGCGCGCCGCTCACGACGGCGCGGCACCCGACCGCCGACCGCTCCCAACAGCGCCGGCAGCAGCGTCAGCGCCGCGACCACGGTGAACGCGACGACGACGGCGGCGGCGACCGCGACCCCGTACAGGAAGCTGATCCCCAGCGCGAACATGCCGAGCATCGCGATCACGACGATCATCCCCGCGAACAGGACCGCGCGGCCTGAGGTGTCGATCGCCTCGACGACCGCGTCCTCGCGCGTGACCCCGCGCAGTACCGCCTGCCGGTAGCGGGTGACGATGAACAGCGCGTAGTCGACGCCGACCCCGAGGCCGATCAGCAGCGCCAGCTCCGAGGAGAAGCTGGCGATGTCGAGCGTGTGGCTGAGCAGGCCGATGACCGCCGTCCCCGCGCCGAGCGAGATGCCGGCGTTGATCAGCGGCAGGAACATCGCCACGACCGAGCCGAACGCGAGGAACAGCACGATCGCCGCGGCGATGAAGCCGATGAACAGCGACGAGTCGGAGTTCTGCTTGTTGCCCGCCTCGGCGATGTTGCCCTCGACGTTGAAATGGACGGCTCCGGATGAGGCCGACGTGATCACCTGGTCGAAGTGCATCGCCTGGGATGCGGTGATCTTGTTCTCGTTGGCGGCGTTGTCGAAGACGACGTTCGCGAACGCCACGGTTCCGTCCGGGGCGATCTGCTTCGCGGTCTGTGGCGTGTAGGGCGACGTCACCTCGGCGACGTTCGGGACCTTCACCACCTGCGAGAACAGCTTCTCGGCCCGCGCGCGCACCGCCGGATCGGTGACCTTGCCGCTGTCGACCGAGATCACGAGCTGATCGGTCTCGCCCGACTTCTTCGGGTCGGCCCGCTGCAGCAGCTTCAGCGCCTCGGAGGACTGGGTGTGCGGCAGCGTGAACTTGTCGGTGTACGCGCTTCCAGCGGCCGAATGCGCCGCGACCAGCACGACGACCAACGCCACCCAGCCGAGGATCGTCAGGAGCCAATGGCGGCAGCACCAGCGGGCTAGCGTTCTCATCGTGTTCCGGAAACCTCCAGATTGTTTTGCGGCCTGGCTTCCAACGCGGTCAGCGAGACTAGAACGCCGCACGCTCGCGCGACAGTGCCGTCCGGCCAGAATCCACTATGAGATTTGTCACAGTCATTCGTGGTTCGCGCTCGTGATTGAACACCGCAGTCCTGACAGTTTTCTGACACTGAGCGCCGAGTTGCGTCCAAGGTGAGTCCGTCGAACCGTGACGTTCGCAGTGCCGGGATCCTGCTGTTCCGCCGGGCCGGCGCGGTCGTGGAGGTGCTGATCGTGCACCCGGGCGGGCCGATTTGGGTCCGGCGCGACGACGGCGCGTGGTCGATCCCGAAGGGGGAGTGCGACCCGGGGGAGGAGCCACTCGCGGCCGCGCGCCGTGAGTTCGCCGAGGAGGTCGGCTCGCCCGCACCGGCCGGCGAGCCGCTGGCGCTCGGCGAGGTCCGGCTGAAGTCCGGCAAGCGGGTGATCGCCTGGGCGGTCGAAGGTGATCTCGATGCGGCGGCGATCCGCTCCAACATGTTCACGATGCAGTGGCCGCCCCGTTCGGGCCGGATGCAGGCGTTCCCCGAGGTGGACCGCGGTGAATGGTTCGCGCCCGCGCGTGCGCGGGTCAAGCTCAACCCGGCGCAAGTCGAGTTCGTCGATCGACTGCTGGATATGCTTGACCTGTCAACTGAAGATGGGAGCGTGTAGCGCGATGATCACCGCAACCCTGTACACCGACCCGGGATGCCCCTGGGCCTATTCGGAGAACCCGGCGCTGCGCGTGATTGAATGGCGCTACGGCGACCAGATCGACTGGAAGCTCGTTCTGATCGGACTCACCGAACGCTCGGAGCAGTACGTCGCGCGTGGCTACACGCCACTGCGCGGCGCGCTCGGCCAGCTGCGGTTCCGCCGCTACGGGATGCCGTTCGCGCCGGAGCCCAAGCCGCGGGTGAGCGCGACCGCTCGCGCCTGCCGCGCCGTGGTGGCGGCGCGCCTGCGGCAGCCCGGGTCTGAGTGGGCGGTGTTCCGCGCCCTGCAACTGGCCAACTTCACGTCGTCGCTCGTGCTCGAGGATGACGAGGCTCTGCGCGCTGTGATCGCGACCGTCCCCGGCGTCGACGCCGACCCGATCGTCGCGCAACTCGACTCAGACGAGGTGACCGCGGCCTACGAGGCCGACAAGGCCTCGAGCCGGACCGCCGCCGGCTCGGCGACCGAGCTGCAGGGCAAGGCCGGCAACAGCGATGGCCAGGTGCGCTACACGGCTCCGTCCGTGATCTTCGAGTCCAACGGGACGCGCTTGGAGGCTGGCGGCTTTCAGCCCGTCGAGGCCTACGACGTGATCGTCGCCAACCTCGACCCGACGCTCAGCCGTCAGGCGCCGCCCGAGACGCCCGAGCCGCTGCTGGAGCGCTTCCCGACCGGGCTGACGACCCAGGAGGTCGCGGCGCTGATGACGCACGGCAACGACGCGGTCGACCGTCCGGCCGCCGAGGCGGCGCTGATCGAGCTGGTGTTCGCCGGCAAGGCTTCGCGGCAGTCGCTCGGCGACGACGCGCTGTGGCTCGGCGCCGGTGGCGTGCAGCCGGACCCGCGCGAGCTGGCGGGCGCGGGCGCCAGCGCCTGAGCTGACGCCCGGCCGATCGGTGCGCGCGCGTCGAGGTGACGCGCGCGGCCGATGCGGCCGCCCGAAGTCTGGCGTTCCCGTCACCGCATCCGTGACGCGATCGCCAACCCTGAATCTGACGCTTACGTAAGAAGTCGCTTTGCTAGGCTCGCATCCGATGGCGAACGTGGAGGGTGCAACCAACGGCGGCTCGGCCGCGGCGAACGGATCGAACGGGGCGGCCGCGACCAGCGGCCCGCGCCTGGACTACCAGGGCAAGCCGATCCCGGACAACTACAAGTGGATCGCGCTGTCGAACACGACGCTGGGGGTGCTGATCGCGACGATCAACGCGTCGATCCTGCTGATCTCCCTGCCCGACATCTTCAAGGGCATCCACATCAACCCGCTGCTGCCGAGCAACACCAACTACCTGCTGTGGCTGATCCTCGGGTTCCTGGTCGTCACCGCAGTGCTCGTCGTCTCGCTCGGCCGGCTCGGCGACATCTACGGCCGCGCCCGCATGTTCAACCTCGGCTTCGCGGTGTTCACCGTGTTCAGCGTGCTGCTGTCGGTGACGTGGATGAAGGGCAGCTCCGGTGCCCTGTGGCTGATCGCGATGCGCGCCCTGCAGGGCGTCGGCGGCGCGATGCTGTTCGCCAACTCGTCGGCGATCATCACCGACGCGTTCCCGCAGGAGCAGCGCGGCCTGGCGCTCGGGATCAACGGCGTCGCGGCCGTCGCCGGCTCGTCGATCGGGCTCGTGCTCGGCGGCGTGCTCGCCCCGGTCGCGTGGCGCGCGGTGTTCCTCGTGTCGGTGCCGTTCGGCATCTTGGGGACGGTCTGGGGCTACCGGCAGCTCCGCGACCTGTCCGAGCGCAAGCCCGCCAAGATCGACTGGCTCGGAAACCTCACATTCGCCGTCGGACTGATCGCGATCATGGTTGGGATCACCTACGGGATCCAGCCCTACGGCAGTCACACGATGGGTTGGACGAGCCCCAAGGTGATCGCCGAGATCGGCGGCGGGATCCTCGTGCTGATCATCTTCTGCTTCGTCGAAGCCCGGGCCGAGGCACCGATGTTCCACCTCGAGCTGTTCAAGGTCCGCGCGTTCAGCGCCGGCAACGTCGCGTCGTTGCTGTCGGGCATCGGTCGCGGCGGCCTGCAGTTCGTGCTGATCATCTGGCTGCAGGGGGTCTACCTGCCGCGCCACGGCTACAGCTTCGCCGACACGCCGCTGTACGCCGGCATCTTCCTGCTGCCGCTCGTCGCCGGGATGCTCATCGCCGGGCCGATCGCCGGGGCCCTGTCTGACCGGATGGGGCCGCGGCCGTTCGCGGTCTCCGGCATGCTGATCGCGGCGCTGTCGTTCTATCTGCTGTCGATCCTGCCGGTCAACTTCTCCTATCCGGTGTTCGCGCTGGTGATCGTGCTCAACGGGCTCGGGATGGGCATCTTCTTCTCCCCGAACCGCGCGTCGATCATGAACTCACTGCCGGTCAACCAGCGCGGCGCCGGCGGCGGCATGGCCGCGACCTTCATGAACTCCGCGATGGTGCTGTCGATCGGGATCTTCTTCTCGCTGATGATCATCGGCCTGTCGGGTGGCCTGCACGGGTCGATCTACAACGGGCTGACCGCACACGGCGTCTCCAAGGCGGCGGCGACGCATGCCGCCGACCTGCCGCCGGTCGCGACGCTGTTCGCGGCGTTCCTCGGCTACAACCCGGTCAAGACCCTGCTCGGCCACTCGATCAACCACGTGTCGGCGGCCCAGCAGCACATCCTGCTCGGTCACAAGTTCTTCCCGTCGGTGATCTCGGGCCCGTTCTCACACGCGTTGTCGTCCGCGTTCATCTTCGGCTTGGTCGCGATGTTGATCGCGGCGGCTGCATCGATGGTGCCGGTCAAGGGCCAGCCGTTGATCGGCCGCCGTCGGCGCTCGGCGCCGCCGTCACCCGCCGAGGATCGGCTCGGGGTCGTGCCGGCGGGCGCCAGCCTGGAGTTCGCCGGCGCCGATGTCACCGACGACGCCCCGGACGACGCGCCGACTGCGCCGACGACCGCGCCCCATGCCACGCAGCCGACCGGCAGCCGCGACGCCAAGACCTCGTGGCCCGACTAGGACAGCTGCACGTTCTCGAACACGGCCGCGAGCCCCTGGCCGCCGCCGATGCACATCGTCTCGAGGCCGTAGCGGCCGCCGCGGCGGGCCAGTTCGTGCAGCAGCGTCGTCAGGATCCGGCCGCCGGTGGCGCCGATCGGGTGGCCGAGCGAGATCCCCGACCCGTTGACGTTGACGCGCTCCAGCCCGTCGGGCAGATCCCACTCTCGCAGCACTGCCAGCACCTGTGCGGCGAAGGCCTCGTTGAGCTCGATCAGATCCATGTCGCCGAGCGTCAGCCCGGCCATCGCCATCGCCTTGGCGGTCGCGGGAACCGGGCCGATCCCCATCGTCCTGGGCGGCACGCCGGCGGCGGCCCACGAGACCAGCCGCGCGACCGGCCGCAGGTTCAGCTCGGCCGCACGGTCGGCATGGGTCACGATGCAGACGGCGGCGCCGTCGTTCTGGCCGGAGGCGTTGCCCGCGGTGACGGTCGCCTCGGGGTCCTTGCGGCCCATCACCGGCCGCAGCGAGGCGAGCGTCTCGAGCGAGGCGTCGGCTCGGGGGTGCTCGTCGCGGTCGATCGTGCGAGTGCCGTTCTTGCGGTCACGGATCTCGACCGGCACGATCTCCTCGGCGAACGTCCCGTTGTGCTGGGCGGCGACCGCGCGCTGGTGCGAGCGCAGCGCCAGCTCGTCCTGCTCGGAACGCGGAATCCCGTACTCCCGCCGCAGATTCTCCGCCGTCTCGATCATCCCGCCCGGCACCGGGTAGTTGATCCCGCCGGCCGTCACCCGCCCGCGCACGAGCCGGTCCTCGAGCATCGCCCCGCCCGAGCGGGCACCCCAGCGCAGCCCGGTCGAGTACAGCTCGGCCTGGCTCATCGACTCGGCGCCGCCGGCGATGATCAGATCGGCGACGCCGGTCTGCACCTGCATCGCCGCGTCGAGCACGGCCTGCAGCCCGGAGCCGCAGCGCCGATCGACCTGGACACCCGGCACCTCGACCGGCAGTCCGGCGTCGAGCGCCGCGATCCTGCCGAGCGCCGGCGCCTCGCCGTTGGCGTAGCCCTGACCGAGGATCACGTCGTCGACCGAATCCGGCGGCAGCTGGGTGCGCGCGACCAGCTCCTTGATCACGGTGGTCGCGAGCTCGGTGACCGCGAGATCTCGGAAGACCCCGCCGAAGCGCCCGACGGGGGTCCGCAGGGGCTCGCAGATCAGTGCCGCTCTCACGGCGACGCAGATTAGAGAAGTACTGGCGAGCGGGTCCGCTCGCGGCGCTCGCGTTCGTCCAGGGGTGGCGCATTTTTCCTAGACGGACCTGGGGTGCCGTGCGATCGTGGCCGACATGAGCAACTACACGAAGATCAACATCGCCGAGGTCGAGGACCTGGCGCCGAAGTACGGGATGAGCGAGACCGGGGAGTCGCGGTTCGCGCGCGGGGCGCTCGGGGCGCAGCGGATCGGCCTGGCGTACTACAAGGTGAACCCGGGCCGGCGGCTCGGTTTCGGGCACCGCCACGCCGAGGACGAGGAGGTCTACCTGGTGCAGTCGGGGTCGGGACGATTCAAGGTCGGAGACGAGGTGTTCAGCGTCGGCCCCCGGGACGTCGTGTTCGTACCGCCGGACTCGATGCGCAGCTGGGAGGCCGGCGAGGACGGGATGGAGCTGATCGCGTTCGGCGGCCACACCGAGGGCGCCGCCGCCGACATGGATCAGGAGTTCTGGCCGCAGTGACCGTCGCGATCCGCGGCGCCTGAGGTGAGCGGGGCCGGTCGGCGCAGGTGGAGCTCGTAGGTCTGGCCGACGAGGTCGACCCCGAAGCTGTGGTGCGGGTGCTCGTGCGTCAGCCTGAAGCCCTGGCGCAGGTACAGGCGCCGGGCCGCGACCAGCGGATCGTTGGTCCACAGCTTCATTCGCCGGTAGCCGGCGTCGCGGGCGAAGCCGATCGCGGTCTCGACCAGGCGTGAGCCGAGCGCGTGGCCACGGGCGGCCGGATCGACGAGCAGGATCCGCAGTTTGCAGTCGTCCCCGTCGTCGCCTCCGACGCAGAACACGCAGCCGACCCGCCGTCCATCGAGCTCGGCGATCCAGGCGCCGTCGGCCTTGGCGTCGAGGTTGGCGGCGTAGTCGGCGACGATCCGCGCGACCAGCGCTTCAAAGCTCGCGTCCCAGCCGAATTCAGACGCGTACAGCTCGCCGTGAGCCATCACGACCCAGCCGAGATCGCCGGGCCGCCCGAGCGGCCGGATCGTGGCTCTCGCCTGCACCACGCGCTCTCCTTCCGATTGACTGAAACGACTGTTTCAGTAAGCTACCGCATCGTGCCCACCGCCGCCAGGCCCGAATCTGCCCGCCGCGTGCAGCTGCTGGAGCGCTGCTACGAGTACGTGCTCGAGCACGGGCTCGCGTCCGTGTCGCTGCGCCCGCTGGCCACGGCGGTCGGTTCGAGCCCCCGGGTGCTGCTGTTCCTGTTCGGCTCCAAGGACGAGCTCGTGCGCGAGCTGCTAGCACGGGCGCGGGCCGACGAGATCGAGCTGCCGGCGCTCGGATCCGCCGACGCGGACCTGGCGGCGGCGGCGCTGGAGGTGTGGGAGTGGCTGGCGGCCGACCGCCATCGCGGCCTGCTGCGGTTGTGGGTCGAGAGCTACGCCCGGTCGCTGATCGAGCCCGACGGTCCGTGGGGACCGTTCGCGCGCGCGACCGTGCGGGATTGGCTCGGGCTGCTGGGCGCGTCACAGCCGGCCGCCGAGCGTGAGACCGAGGCCGGGATCGCGCAGCGGACGCTGGTGCTGGCGGTGCTGCGGGGCGCGCTGCTCGACCTACTGGCGACCGGCGACCGCGAGCGCACGACGCGCGCCGTCCACCGCGGGCTGTTCGCGCATGGATTCGAGCCGGGCGTGGGAGATCACTTGCAGCTGCCGTAAGCGATCGCCCGCAGCGTGCCCGATCCATCCGGGGCGCCGCAGGGCCGCCGCACGAGTTCCCGCGCGATCATTCGTCGATCGTCATGTGGCCCGGGCGGGCGGCAACGCGCGCCAGCCACGCGCCGATCGCCGGATAGCGCTCCATCGCGAAGCCGCCCACGTCGGCCACGTGCGTGTAGGCGTAGAGCGCGATGTCCGCCAGCGAGTACGCATCGGCGACGAAGAACCGCCGGTCCGTCAGATGGCGCTCCATCGCCGCCAGCGCTGCCTCGCCGCCCGCGCGCTTGGCGGCGAGCTCGGCGGCCGGCGGCTCGATCCCGGCCTCGACCCAGAACCGCGCGACCGCGATGTTGGGCTCGTGGCTGTACTGCTCGAAGAACATCCACTGCAGCATCTGCGCGCGCGCGAACCGCTCAGACGGGATGTACTCCGTGCCGTCAGCCAGGTACAGCAGGATCGCGCCGGACTCGCCGAGCGAACGGCCGTCGTCGAACACGAGCGTCGGCACCCGCAGCCCGGGGTTCAGCTCGCCGAGCACCTCGGCGCGGTCGGAGCGATCGAACACGCTCAGCTCTCGGCGCTCGTACTCGACCCCCAGCAGCGCCAGCAGCAGCCGGACCTTGTAGCAGTTGCCGGAGATCGGATTGTCGTAGAGCAGCACCGGGGGCGGCAGCCTACGCGGCCGCTCGTGGCGGAGCGGTCTGGATCACCCTGACCCCGCCCTTCGGGGCGAGCGTGATCGCGCGCACTTGCGGCTTGGCCTGCTCAGGGTCGGCGGCCGCTAGGCGACAGCGCTCGAGCACGCGTGCGAGCACGACCCGCATCTCGGTCGTCGCGAAGCTTGCGCCGAGGCACCGGCGGGTGCCGCCCCCGAACGGGATCCAGGTGTAGGTGTCCGGCGGGTCGTCTGACTGAAAGCGTTCGGGCAGGAACCGGTCCGGCTCCGGGAACAGGTCGCCGCGACGATGGATCGTCCGGATCGACGGGTTGATCTCGACCCCGACCGGAACCTCGTAGCCGCCGAGCTCGAACGGCTGCTCACGGACGACCCGGCCGACGCCCTGGATCACGGGACGGATCCGCAGCGCCTCCTTGACGACCGCGTCGAGGTAGGCGTCCTCGCGCTCGCAGGCGCGGGCCATCACCCGTGGCTCGTGCAGGAGCAGGTCGAAGGTCCATGCCAGGCCGGTCGCGGTGGTCTCGTGGCCGGCGAGCAACAGCGTCAGCAGCTCGTCGCGGACCTCGCCGTCGGCCAGGCCCTCGCCGGGCTCGTCCCGGGCGAGCAGCAGCGCCGAGAAGACGTCCTCGTGGTCGGCGAGATCCGGATCGGCGCGGCGGCGGGCGATCTCGGCCAGCAGCAGCTGGTCGACGACGCGCTTGCGTGCCTCGAAGCGCTGCGCCGAGTCCGAGCGGCCGCGGCCGCGGACGAGCGCCGCGGCCAGCATCAACCCACTGCGCGAGCCAAGCGGCTCGACCATCGCCCGCAGCGCGGCACTGAGCTCGTCGGCAGCGGCACCGCGCTCGTATCCGAACACGGCGCGGACGATCACTCGCAGCGTCAGCGCCTGCATCGAGGGATGCATCGTGAACGGCTCGCCGACCGGCCAGCGGTCGATTTCGGCGTCGGTCGCCTCGCGCATCGTCTCGATCCAGCCCAACATCGCCCGGCCGTGGAACGGCGGCGACATCAGCCGCCGGTGGCGCAGGTGCTCGGGGCCGTCGAGCAACAGCACCGAGCGCTGTCCGACGATCGGACCCAGCAGCGCGTTGGCCTCGCCGGCGTGCAGTTGCTGCGGCGGGCCCTGGAACACCCGCTTGACGAGCTCGGGCGAGAACACCAGCACGAAGCGCTCGTCGAACGTCGTGCCGAGCGTCACCACGTCCCCGTAGCGGCGGCGGACCGCGTCCAGGAACCGGACGCCACCGACGACGAATCCGAGCGTCTGCAACCAGCGCGGCAGCGGCGGGCCCGGGGGTGGTCCGCCGGCGACGGCGGCGACGGGGGCAGGAGGGGTTTCGATGGTCGTGGTCACGTCTGGGCTGCGCTCGTGTCCTCGTCGCTTCAGGCTAGTGCTCCGTTCCAGGATTCACTTGACATTCGAGGCACGCCTGGCGGCGCCAGGCTGTGTCCTCGAACCTCGATCTGCCAGAGGCACACCTTCGGTTCTGTGACCGGGCTGTCAGGGTAATTTCAGAGTCGTGTGCGATCGTCAGCTGGTCACGATCCAGGCGGTGTGAGACATGTTGAGATTTCTACGTACAGCTTCGACGAGGCGTCTGCTGGCAACGATCGCCGGCGTGCTCGCCGTGATCGCCGGCGGGACGGCGATCGCCGTCGCGGCGACGGGGTCGGGGCCGGTGCCCAGAGCGCAGTCGCTGGCCGGTGCGCTCCACCAGGCGCTGTCGGCACCGAAGGTCAAGGGGATCTCGGCGAACATCAGCTTCACCAACAACCTGATCGACTCGTCGGACTTCACCGGCGAGAGCGCCGACCCGGTCCTGCAGGGCGCCAGCGGACGGCTATGGCTGTCCGATGACGGACGGCTGCGGATCGAGCTGCAGTCCGACAACGGCGACGCGCAGGTGGTCGTCGACCACCGCTCGTTCTGGATCTCCGACCCGACCGAGAACACCGTCTACGAGGGCACGCTTCCGGCCGATCGCGGCGCGCAGCACCCGGCGACGGAACACGGTATCCCGTCGATCGCCACGATCCAGTCGTTCCTGACCCGGCTGATGGGGCGCGTCAATCTGTCCGGCGCGCAGCCGACCGACGTCGCCGGCCGGGCCGCCTACCGGGTGACGATCTCGCCCAAGCACGACGGCGGGCTGCTGGGCTCGGCGCAGCTCGCGTGGGATGCGACGCTCGGCGTGCCGCTGCAGTTCGCGATCTACGCGCGCGGCAACACGACCCCGGTGCTCGAGCTCAAGGCGACGAGCATCAGCTACGGCGCAATCTCGGCATCGGACTTCGACATCTCGCCGCCGGCTGGAGCCACGGTCGTGCGGGTCGCGAGCGCCGCTCCGGCGACCGGCACCGACGCCGCTCGCGCCCACCGGCGCTCCGTGACCGGGGTCCCGGCGGTCGCGGCCGCGGTGCCGTTCAAGCTCGTCGCGCCCTCATCGCTGGTCGGACTGCCCCGCCGGCGGGTGACGCTGTTGACGATGGGCTCGCAGCCCGCGGCGATGGTCGGCTATGGCGAGAATCTCGGCGGGATGGTCGTGATCGAGCGGCGGGCCGGCTCGCAGGCGAGCGCACCCGGCGGACTCGGCGGGCTGAGCCTGCCGACCGTGTCGATCAACGGCGCCAAGGGCCAGGAGCTCTCGACCGCGCTCGGAACCGTGCTGACGTTCACTCGCGGCGGTGTCAGTTACACGGTGCTGGGCTCGGTCCCGGCGACCGCGGCGGAGCTGGCGGCGCGAGCGCTGTGACGGCCGCGGCGGCCGCGCCGGTCGACGCGGCCGTACCGATCGAGGTCCGCGGGCTCGTCAAGCGCTACGGCGCGCTGACGGCGGTCGCCGGCGTCGACCTGACCGTCGATGCCGGCGACGTGTACGGCTATCTGGGGCCTAACGGTGCCGGCAAGACGACCTCGCTGCGAATGATGCTCGGTCTGATCCGCCCGACCGAGGGAACCGTGCGCCTGTTCGGTCGTGACCCGATGCAGAGCGTCCAGGCGCTCGAGGGCGTCGCCGGGTTCGTCGAGGCGCCGGCGTTCTACCCGTATCTCAGCGCCCAGCGCAACCTGGAGCTGCTGGCCGCGTTCGATGGTGGCGGCGCCCGCGGCCGGATCGAGCGGGCGCTGAGTACCGTCGAGCTGACCGGTCGTGCGTTCGACAAGGTCGGCGGCTACTCCCACGGGATGCGCCAGCGTCTGGGGATCGCCGCGGCGCTGCTGCGCGAACCCAAGCTGATGCTGCTCGACGAGCCGGCGACCGGCCTGGATCCGGGCGGGATGCGCGACATGCGGCTGCTGATTACGCGACTGGCGCAGGAGGGGATGACCGTGTTGCTGTCCAGCCACCTGCTGGCCGAGGTCGAGGAGCTCTGCAACCGGGTCGCGATCGTCCGCTCCGGCTCGATCGTCTATGAGGGCGAGATCTCGGCGCTGAAGCGCGGCGCCGGAACGTTCTACCGGCTGCGCACGACCGACGACGCCCGTGCCCTGGCGGTGTGCGTTGCCCAGGCCGGCGTGATCGATGTCAGGCGCGCCCGCGGCCACCTCGAGTTCACGGCCGACGAGCCGGCGGTCGCGCTGCTCTCGCAGGCGTTGATCGAATCCGGGGTGCTGATCGCGGAGCTCGCGCCCCAGACGGTCACGCTCGAGGACCTGTTCTTCTCGCTGACCGAGGGCGACGGGGCCCTCGCCGTGCCGGCGGCCGATCGCGCCGCGCAGGCCGCGAGCCAGCTGGTGGGGCCGGAATGATGAGCTCACCGGGAGTCGCGACGGTGCTGCGCTGGGAGCTGTTCAAGCTGCGTCATCAGAAGCGCACCTACCTGGGCCTGGGCGCCTCGATCCTGGTGCCGGTGCTGTTCGTGATCGCGGTCCATCTCCGTCGTTCACACGAGCGCGGCGGTGGCTTCGCGTTCTCGGACTACGTCGACAAGAGCGGCCTGGCGATCCCGCTCGTGATCCTGTTGTTCGGCGCGATCTGGCTGTTCCCGCTGATCGCGGCGCTGGTCGCCGGTGACATCTTCGCCTCCGAGGACCACAACGGCACGCTCAAGACCGTGCTGACGCGGTCGCTGGAGCGCTGGCAGGTGTTCGCCGGGAAGTCACTCGCGGCCGGGACCTACGCGGTCGTCGCGATTCTGTTGTGCGGCACGGTCGGGGTTGTCGCCGGCAGCCTGCAGTCCGGGTTCAACCCGCTGCAGAGCCTGTCGGGCACGATCGTCTCGGCGCCGCGGGCGACCGAGCTCGTCTACTTCAGCCTGCTGATCTATCTGATCCCGATCGCGGCGATCGTCTGCATCGGCCTGCTGCTCTCGACCGTCACCCACAACAGCGCCGCGGCGGTCGTCGGGACGCTGATGGCGTCGCTGGTGTTCCAGCTGCTGGGGATCCTGCCCGGGCTGGGAGGGCTGCAGCCGTATCTGCTGAGCACCCAGTTCAACGCCTGGCAGGGGTTGCTGCGGACGCCGATCGACTGGACGCCGATCATCCGCGCGGTCTGGATCTGCGGGATCTACGGGTTCGTGTCGATCTTCACGGCGTTTGTCGTGTTCATCCGTCGCGACGTGGCCGGCGGGTAGCGGACGCGATGGCCGATGCGGCAACGGCCACGGCGGCCGGCGTCGGCGCCGCGCGCGTGCTGGTCGCCGACGACGATCCGCCGCTGCGCCGGATGTTGAAGCGGTCGCTGACCGCCGACGGGTTCGACGTGACCGTCGCCGCTGACGGTCCCGCCGCGTTGCTGGAGGCCGAGCGCTCGGCGCCGGACGTGATCGTGCTCGACGTGGCGATGCCGGCGATCGACGGACTATCGGTCTGCCGCCGGCTGCGTGACCGTGGCCTGGTGACCCCGATCCTGATGCTGACCGCCCGCGACGCGGTCGCCGACCGCGTCGCCGGCCTCGAGGCGGGCGCTGACGACTACCTGGTCAAGCCGTTCGCGATCGAGGAGCTGGTCGCGCGGCTGCGCGCCCTGACTCGCCGGGGTCGTGACGAGCGGTCGCTGCTGAGCTATGCGGACCTGACGCTCGACACCGAGGCTCGGGCGGCCAGCCGTGGCATCCGGACGATCGACCTGACCGGCCGCGAGGCGGCGCTGTTGGCGATGCTGATGGCGCGTCCGGGCCATGCGGTCACGCGCGAGCAGGCGCTGGCCCAGATCTGGGGCGGCGCGGCGCAGGACAACGTCGTCGACCGCTACGTGACGCGACTGCGGCGAAAGCTCGGCGAGCCACCGCTGATCCGGACGCTGCGCGGCTCCGGGTTCGTGCTGCGGGCGTGACCGCTGCACCTCGCTGGCGGCGGACAATCACCACGTGGGCCCGATCGCGACCCTGAGCCGCCGATCGTCGCGCTCGCTGCGAGCGCGGCTGACGCTGGCCGCGGCCGGCACGATCCTGGCAGCGGTGGTTCTGTTCGCGGTCGCGACGGTGGTGATCGTCGATCACGAGCTGCGCGGTTCGCTGACCACCGCGCTGCGTCAGCGAGCCCAGGAGGTGGCCCAGCTGGCGGTCTCGGCGCCGGCCGTGTTGAACGATCCGGGCGCGCTCGAGAGCCCGGTGTCAGGCCGCCAGATCGCGGTCGAGGTGCTCAACGCCCGCGGGCGGCTGCTGGCGCGCTCGGCGGCGCTGGGAGCCGAGCTGCTGCCGGCCGGCGGGGTCACACAGGCGGCGCTGCGTCACGCGCGGGCCGGCAGTGAGACGGCGACGATCGGGGGGCGGCCGTTCGCGATCTACGCCGCGCCGATCGCCGACGCCGGCGGACCCGCTGCCGGCGGAGCGGTGGTGGTCGCGTCCGACACGAGCGACATCGCACACACGACCGGACGGCTGGGCGTGCTGGTGGCGCTCGTTGGAGTGATCGTTGTCGCCGTCGCCGCGCTGGCCGCGGCCCTGTTGACCCGGCGCAGCCTGCAGCCGCTCGGGCGGTTGGCGAGCGCCGCCGGTGAGATCGAGCGGACCGGCGATCCCGCTCGGCGGCTGCCGGATCCGGCCGTCGACGACGAGGTCGGCCAGCTGACCGGGGTGCTCAACCGGATGCTGTCGTCGCTGGCATCCTCGCGCGCGGCCGAGCGCCGCTTCCTGGCCGACGCCTCCCACGAGCTGCGGACGCCGGTGACGACGCTGTTGGGCAACGTCGACTACGCCGCCCGGCATGGCGCCGACCCCGAGGTGCTCGACGACCTGCGCCACGATGCCGCGCGGCTGGCGCGTCTGGTCGATTCACTGCTGGCGCTCGAGCGGGCCGGCGAGGCGGGCGCGAGGTTCGAGCCGGTCGCCGTCGACGAGCTTGCGCGGGACGTGATCGAGACCGCCGGCGCGCGGGACGTGATCGAGACCGCCGGCGCGCGGGACGTGATCGAGACCGCCGGCGCGCGGGACGTGATCGAAACCGCCGGCGCCCGGGTGGTGGCGGGGCCACTCGCGCCGGCGGCCGTGAGCGGGGACCCGGAGGCGCTGGCGCGGGCGTTGACGAACCTGGTCGAGAACGGGCTCGTGCACGGTCCGGCGGGCGGGACGGTGACCGTGTCGGTGAGTACGGGCGGCGGTTCGGGCGCGGTCGCCGGCGCCGGCGCGGTCGTGCGAGTTTCGGTGTCCGACCAGGGGCCCGGGCCCGATCCGGACCGGCGCGATCGGCTGTTCGAGCGGTTCTGGCGGGGGCCGGACGCAGCCGGGCGCCCGGGGGCGGGCCTGGGGCTGTCGATCGTCGCCGCGATCGCGCACGCGCACGGCGGCTCGGTGCAGGTGCAGGGATCGACGTTCACGCTGACGCTGCCGGCGGCCGGGGAGACCGCCGGCGCGTGAGCCGACCGCTCAGCGCGCGGCCGGCGGATCGGCCTGCGACCCGGCGGCGCGGCCGGTCAGGTCGGCGAGCGTCAGCGGGTGCACGGGCGACCCGTCGACGATCGTCGTGACCGTCACGTCCAGCTGCGGGTCGACGTGCAGCAGCTGTCCTGACGCGAGCTCGCGCCAGCCCCGGTCGTCGTCCATCCGCTCGGTCGCGACCACGACCGCGGGCCGCTGCGCGAGCTCGTCGGAGCCGACACGGATGCGACCGGTCGAGGATCGGTGGCGCAGCGGTTGTGGTCCCGACTCGGCGCCGCCGCCCGCCTCGCGCTCGAGCACATACAGCTCGGCCTGGTCCGGATAGCGCAGCGCCCACAGCTGGTCGGCCTCGATCAGCACGAAGTTGGCCGACAGCAGCGGCAGGTTGGCGGCGATCCAGCGTGTCGCCGAGGCGATCCCGGCCGCGACGTCCCCGCCGGCGCGCTCGATCTCACGCGTGATCAGCGCGAACCACCGCTCGGAATCGGTCTCGCCGTGGACGTCCGCCAACCCCTTGGGTCCGAGCTCTGACTCGAGTGCCGTCAGGCCCTCGATCACGCCGTTGTGAGCGAACAGCCGGCCGGCCTGCTCGAACGGATGCGTGTTGGCGACGGTGAGCGCGCCGGTCGATGCGAACCGCACATGGGCAACGAACGTCCGCGCCGTCACGGCCTTGGCCTCCTCCGCGAACCGCCGGTCCTCGAAGGCCGCCAGCGGCTGCTTTGAGACGACCGGCCGGTCCTCGCCGTCAAAGAAGCCGATGCCGGCGCCGTCGGGCTCCCGGCGGCTCTGCTCAGACAGCGAGTCTGGCGCCTGCAGCAGCCAGAACGTGGCGCGCACGGGCTCGGAACCGCCGCTCATGCCGAATAGCCGACACATGGGGGTGACGCTAGCGCGGGACCCGTGGCGGCGCGATCGGGTCGGCCGGCCGCGTGTCCGGCGCGGGCTTGCGGAGCGTCTTCTGCCACCAGCCGACGTCGCGCCAGGACCCGAGCTTGAACGCGATGTTCCGATAGACGCCGACCGGACGAAAGCCGAGCGACTCGTGCAGACCGACGCTCGCGTCGTTGGGCAGGGTGATCCCCGCGCACGCCTCGTGATAGCCCTGCTGCGCGAGCAGCTCGAACAGCCGCTCGTACAGCGCCCGTCCGACGCCGCGCCGCTGATAGGCGTCGGACACGTACACCGTCACGTCGACCGACCACCGGTAGGAGGCGCGCGCTCGATGCTGTGTGGCGTAGGCGTAGCCGGCGACGACGCCGTCGAACTCGGCGACCAGCCACGCGTACCGGGCCGTGATCTCGGCGATCCGGCGGCCGAGCTCGGCCGCGTCGGGCGCGACCTCCTCCATCGACGTGACGCCGTCCATCACCGACGGGGCGTAGATCGCCGCGCAGGCGGCGGCATCCTGGGCGGCGTCGGCGGCGCGGATCAGCATCGGCGCGGGATCTTGCCCGATCCGTGGTCGGCTCGCACGGTGACCCGCCGCAGATCCGGATCCGAGCGCATCGGCGGCGCTGGTCGCGCTTCGCGGTGCCCCTAAGCTCGGCTGGTTTGCGAACCCAAGTCACAGGAGCGGGGCTGAGATGAGCGCGAGTTTGATCGACGGCAAGGCGATCGCCCAGCAGGTGCGGGCCGAGGTGCGCGACCAGGTCAGCCAGTGGGTCGACGGCGGCGGCCGCCGGCCGGGCCTGGCGACCGTGCTGGTCGGCGATGATCCCGCGTCGGCGGTGTACGTGGCCGGCAAGCAGAAGGCCTGCGCCGAGGTCGGAATCGAGGGGTTCAATCATCCGCTGTCGGCAGACGTCTCAGAGCAGCAGGTGAGCGAACTGCTGGACGAGCTCAATGCCGATCCGCGGGTCTCGGGGATCCTGCTGCAGCTGCCGACGCCCGCGCACATCGACGGCTCGCGACTGACCACGCTGATCGATGCCGCCAAGGACGTCGACGGGCTGACGCCGATCTCCGCCGGGCTGCTGGCGAAGGGGCTGCCGGGGCTGCGACCGTGTACGCCGGCGGGCGTGATCGAGCTGCTCAAGCGCTACGACGTCGCGTTGGAGGGCGCGGAGGCGGTCGTCGTCGGCCGCTCGGATCTCGTCGGCAAGCCGGTCGCGGCCCTGCTGCTGGCGCAGAACGCGACCGTCACCACATGTCATTCGCGTACCCGTGACCTCGGCGAGGTCTGCCGCCGCGCGGATGTCCTGATCGCTGCCGTCGGTCATCCCAAGATGGTGCAGGGAGACTGGATCAAGCCCGGCGCGACGGTGATCGACGTCGGTATCAATCGCACCGACGATGGGCTCGTTGGCGACGTCGAGTTCGTCGCCGCCCGGGCGGTGGCCGGGCTGATCACCCCGGTCCCGGGCGGCGTTGGGCCGATGACGATCGCGATGCTGCTCGCCAATACGCTCCAGGCAGCCCGCGCGGGCGCCCCGGACTGAGCGGCGAGCAGATCGCTCGACATAGGACGAGAAGAGCCTACAAATCCAGGTTCTGGTTGCGCCCCGAACCGTCTGAGCGAGCTCGCCGCGTGCAGGCGAAACGACAGCACCGAAGAGCAGAACCGGGTCGGGCCGCAGCGGTGGGCGCACGGAGGCGACCGCTTCGCTCCCGCGATGAAGTTGACGCGGCGGAGCTGATCGGGGCTTCAGTCAGGGGACGAGGAACTCAGGTGCCGTCGCTGCGGGTCTGGGTGGCTCGTTGTGAGACGCGCCCGATCAGCGGTCGGAGAGTGACCCCGCTTGACTACCGGAGCGCCTCGAGGCAGATCTCAAGGCCGCTGAGCAGCTCGGCGTTCTCGTACTCGAGGACCCCGCGCTCCGCCTCATCGATGATGGTCGACTCGTGGCGATGCGAGATCAGCCAAGAGACGAGAGCGGCTCCTACAGATCCCGGCGGCGATCCACAACCCGGTGACGACACGCGGTGTCTGCTACCCAATCCACAGGGTACCGCGCCCTCGGGTGGTCTTGAGAAGACGAATCGCCCGCGGCGGCGGGCGATCCATGAGGTGGAGCTAGGGGGACTCGAACCCCCGACCTCCTGGGTGCGATCTCTTGCCCGGCCGCCAAATCCGAACATGCTGGCGCGACTCGAACGTGTCTGGCGCTGATAATCCGGTGCTCGCACGAGCGGTGGATTCGAGCCTTCGGTGCGCTACTCAACCGTCTAGCGCTACTGCAGGGAGCTGCTCCGTTCCAGAAAAAGCTATGGGACAACCGAAATCTAAATCGGAAGAGGCCGCGGTATGCAGGCCTTCTTCGGACGGGAGCGACGGGACTTGAACCGGCGACGTCCGGCGTGACGGTATGGAGGTCGTTGAGAACGTCGGTCGACTGACAGCGACCGGAAGCAGTCGGCCGGCGGGTGTCATGGGGTCTGCTCCTTGCGGTCCTCGTGTCGTGCGGAGAGCTCCTTCGCCGTGCCCGAGAAGCGGCGCCAACCGTCTACCGGCGGCGTCTGCAGGTCACGGGGCACGACCTGGACCGCTACGTGATCCGCTCCCGCATCGAGGTGCTCTTGGACGCGCGCCGCGGCCGTTTCCTCGTCGCCCGTCACGATGACAGCCTCGACGAGGGCGGTGCTGCCGCCGTCGGCGAAGTCGGCCTCGTCAAAGCCGAGCCGCCGCCAGCTGTTGCGGTAGTTCTCCAGCCCGAGCAGCAGTCCGACGTAGCCACGGGCGGTCTCGCGAGCCCGCGTCGCGTCGGAATCGATCACCACGGGTTGCACCGGAGCGAGGAACGGGCCCTCGCCGAGGATCGCTCGAGCGCGGCGCGTATGTTCGGGCGTCGCGGCGAATGTGTGGGCGCCGTCGGCGTGGTCGCGTGCGACCTCGAGCATCCGCGGCCCCAGCGCGGCGAGCAGCGTCATCAGCCGGCCATCGGGTTCGGGGGAGATGTACGAGGCGTCGCGCATCGCCGCGAGGTAGGTCGTCGCGGTCCGGGTCGGCGAGGCGTACTCGTGTCCTCGGGCCACGGCATGCGGCTTGTGGCTGACGCCCACACCGAGGATGTGCCGGTCTGGGTACGCCTCGGCCAGGCACCGCTGGGCGCTGCGCATGGCGACTGGGTCGCGGCCGTACATGCTGGCAACGCCGTTGGCGACGATCAGCTCGGTCGTGTTGGCCAGAAGGAGCGCGGCGGCTGCCAACGCGTCGCGCCCGAAGTCCTCCTTGAACCAGAGGGCTGAGTATCCGAGTTCCTCGATGAGCCGCGCGTGCATGACGATCTCGGGAAACGGTCTCGGGTCAAGCGTCCAGGTCCAGACGCCGATCGGTCCGATGGCACACTGCTGCCATCGCTCCATACCCCCCTTCTCATGTTCGGTTGATGCTGTCACGACTCAACTCCCTCCGACCTCGTGGGCTCGACGACAAGCATCGACGATGAAGCGGCATTCCGCATCCGGCATACGGCGGGTGTCGGCGTCGCCTCACGGCGACGTCCGTTAGGACATTTGTCTCGTTGTTGCCAGCTTCTGGGCGTGAGCCGGCCGGACTGCACGTCGCGCGGGACGAGAGCCACCCGGGTCGCCACGGCCAGCGAGACCTCGCGTTGCCGCGGGCGCCCGGGTGAGGGACTACGACGACTGGGGACCTGGACAACGCGCATCCGACGTAGGCAGGACGCCAAGCCGGCCGTGAGCGATTAACGCCCGCGCTCGACGCGGATCGTTTCGACCCGAACGCGATGGCCGGCCAGAAGCCCGGCTGCTCCGGCGGCGTTCACTAACCGGAGATGCGCCCAAGTCTGCATCATCCTGCTTCAAGCTCGGACCCCGCTCCCGTCCGCAGGTGGTCTCTGGGCGGCCACGAGCAGCGTTGCCCGCTCGCCCATGCCTGGGCCTGCGACAGATGTCCTATCGCCACCGGACCTAACGCCCATCGCCGCGCGTCGTCCGTGGTCCGGCGATTCGGGTCGATCGACCGATGCAGGGCGCCTCCACTGCGGTCAAGATGCAGATCACCATGGATTCGACCGCACGCATCTCACGTGAACAGGTTGACGCCGTCGTCGTCGGCGCCGGGCTGGCCGGGCTCTATGCGCTGTATCGGTTACGCGAGGGCGGCCTGTCGGTTCGCGTCTTCGAGGCCGGAGGCGGCGTGGGCGGGACGTGGTATTGGAACTGCTACCCCGGCGCGCGCTGCGACGTAGAGAGCGTCGACTACTCGTTCTCGTTCAGCGAGGAGCTCCAGCAGGAGTGGACGTGGTCCGAGCGCTACGCCGCGCAGCCGGAGATCCAGGCTTACATCCAACACGTCTCCGAGCGCTTCGACCTGCTACCCCACATCACATTCGAGACGCGGGTGGAAAGCGCGGTGTTCGATGCGGGACGGGCGCGCTGGACGGTGTCTACCGACCGCGGCGAGACCGTCACGGCGCGGATTTGTGTCATGGCTACCGGATGCCTGTCGACGCGCCGCGTGCCCCCCTTCGCGGGGCTCGAGGACTTCACCGGCGAGCAGATCCACCCCGGCGCGTGGCCGCAGGATCGCGACGTGTCCCTCCGTGGGAAGAAGGTCGGCATCATCGGAACGGGTTCGACTGGAATCCAGATCGTCGCCGCACTCGCACAAGAGGTCGACGAACTCTACGTGTTCCAGCGCACGGCGAACTACAGCATGCCCGCGCACAACGGCCCGCTGCCGCCCGGTGTGATGAACGAGGTCAAGGCGACGTACGCCCAGCGCCGGCGCGACTCGCGTCAGACCAAGCGCGGATTCCCGGTTCCGGCCGCCGCCACTGCCGACTCGGTCTTCAACTACACACCGGAGGAGCAGCGTGAGCGCTTGGAGCGGATGTGGTCGCACGGCGGCGCCATCTTCACTTCGGTTTTCGGTGACCTCACGGTCGACGCGCGTGCGAACGAGATCGCCGCCGACTTCGTCCGCGAGAAGATCCGCCAGCGGGTAAACGATCCGGCGATCGCTGAGCGCCTTAGCCCGCGGGACCATCCGCTCGGTGGCAAACGGCCGTGCGTCGACACCGACTACTACGAGGCGTTCAACCGCGACGCTGTCCGCCTCGTCGACCTCAAGGAGACGCCGATCGTCGAGTTTCACTCAGGCGGGCTCCGGACATCCGTCGAGACGTTCGATCTCGATACCGTCATCTTCGCGACTGGCTACGACGCCATCACGGGGAGCCTCAACGCCATTGAGATCCGCGGTATCGGCGGGCGGCGGCTCAGGGACAAGTGGGACAACGGGCCGACGGCCTACCTCGGGCTGTGCAGCGCGGGGTTCCCAAACCTGTTCATGCTCACCGGTCCCGGCAGCCCGTCCGTGCTGTGCAACATGGTGGTGTCAATTGAGCAGCATGTCGAGCTCATGCTCACGCTCCTCGACCGCGCCGACCATGAGCGCCTCCCAATCGTCACGGCCGAGCCCGACGCCGAGATGCGGTGGGCCGAGCACGTAGCCGACATCGCCAATGGGACGCTCCTCGTCGAGGCGAACTCGTGGTATCTCGGGGCAAACATCCCAGGCAAACCGCGGATGTTCATGCCCTACGCCGCCGGCATGGCGACGTTCATCGCCGAGTGCGACGCGATCGTCGCGAATGACTTCGAGGGCTTCAGCTTCGGTGCCTCGGCGCTGGAGCGCGTCACGGCCAAGACCGTGTGAGCGGCGATGCCTGACCCTTACCCCGACGTCGCCGCGCTGCTGGCGCATCTGAATGAGCTGTTCCCCGCGCTGGGCACTGCGGTGACCGACGCCGACGAGGCGCGGCGGCTGTTCGCGGCGCTGCGTCGGCCGGTCGCGCAGCCGACGCCGGTGCGTGCTGTCACCGAGACGGTCGCGGCCCGTGACCACGGCGGCGTGGTGCCGCTGCGCCACTACTCGCCGGCGACGCGGGCGGACGGCGCGCCGGTGGTCCTCTTCCTCCACGGCGGCGGCTGGGTGCTGGGCGGGTTCGACAGCCACGACGAGCTGTGCCGGCGACTCGCCAACGGGATCGGCGCGACGGTCACCGCCGTCGACTACCGGCTCGCGCCCGAGCACCCGTTCCCGGCGGCGCTCGAGGACGCGGCGGCGGCGTTGCGCCACGTCGTCGCCACGAGTCCGCAAGGAACGAGGGTTGTCGTTGCTGGCGACAGCGCGGGCGGCAACCTAGCCGCAGCCCTGTGCTTGCTCACCCGCGACGAGGCCGGCCCGGAGATCGCTGGTCAGCTACTGCTGTACCCGATGACCGACCAGGCCTGCGACTCGCCTTCCTACCGCGATAATGGGCAGGGGTTCTACATCACCGCGGATCACCTACGGTGGTTCTGGAGCCAGTACCTGCGCTACGAGACCGACGGGGCCAGCCGATACGTGTCGCTGCTGCGCGCCAATCTGCAAGGCCTGCCCCCGGCGCATGTGGTCACCGCGGGTTTGGATCCGCTCCGGGACGAAGGCGAGGCGTTCGCACGGCGGCTGGCCGAGGCCGGCGTCGACGTCACCTGGCGCCGCTACGAGGGGGTATTCCACGGATTCGTGCTGTTCCCCGAGCAGCTTGCGGCCGCGCGCGAGGCGCACGCCGACATCTGTGCCGCGATGCTGCGGCTCGCCGGAGTCACAGCGCATGCCGAGCAATGAATTCGAAGGCACCGCAGCGCTCGTCACCGGGGGTGCCTCCGGGATCGGGCTCGCGACCGCACTAACGCTCGTTGCCAGCGGCGCGCGCGTCGCGGTCCTCGACCTTAACTTGAACGGGGTACCAGCGGAGCTCGTCGCCGTCCGAGGCGACGTCTCGGACCCCGTTTCCGTCGATGCCGCCGTCGCCCTGGCCGTCGAGCAGCTCGGTGGTGTCGACGTGCTCGTCAACAACGCCGGGGTGCCGGCGTTCGGCACCGTGGCGGACAATGACGACGAGGAGTGGCGGCGGGTGCTCGACGTCAACGTGATCGGCATCGTGCGGACCACGCGCGCCGCGCTGCCGTCGTTGCGCCGCTCGGCCGCGCCGGCGATTGTCAACACCTGCTCGGTCGCCGCGACCAACGGCATGCCGAATCTCACGTTGTACTCTGCGAGCAAGGGGGCGGTACGCGCGCTGACGCTCGCGATGGCCGCCGACTTCGTGAAGGACGGCATCCGTGTGAACTGCGTAAGCCCCGGCACCGTCGACAGCCCGTGGATCGCGCCGCGGCTGAACGCGTCACCCAACCCCGAGCGCATCCGCGCATCACTCGAGGCGCGCCAGCCCAACGGTCGGCTCGTCACCACGCAGGAGATCGCTGACGGCATCGCATTCCTCGCCAGTCCCCACGCGCGATCCACGACGGGCACCGACCTGAATATCGACGGCGGCTTTTCACGGCTACGGCTCAGCGCTGATCCGCCGACGACTGATCGCGCCGACATCGCACTCGGAACATCGCCCCGTGCGCCATGACCTACCCGAGTGTCGAGCGGTGGGAGGGAGGCTAGCTTGCCCAAATCGGCGGCGGAACGCGCAGGCAATCTCCCTTGCGACGTTACGACGTTCGTCGGGCGAGCCGAAGAGGTACGCCAGCTCCAGCGTGCCCTCGCCGCGTCTCGCCTCGTAACGCTGGTCGGACCGGGCGGGGTCGGGAAGTCGCGGCTCGCCTTGGCGTTCGCGCGCAAGCATCAGCGCGCGTTCCGCCACGGCGTCTGGTTCGTCGGCCTCGATGCCGTCAGCGACCCCGCCCTCGTTGGCCACGCGGTAGCTTCGGCGCTCCAGCTTACTGTGCCCTCGACGCACGACCCCGACGAGGTCGTGCGATCACACCTCTCGGATCGGTGCACCCTGCTGCTCATCGACAACTGCGAGCACCTCGTCGCGTCGGTTGGGCGCCTCATCAGCGCGCTGCTGCGTGTCGCTCCCGACCTGCAGATCCTCGCGACGAGCCGCATCCCCCTCGGTATCACCGGCGAGGCGGTGTGGCCGGTACCACCGCTGGGGGTTGCCGCCGGCGACGACGACACCCGCGCGCCCACGGGCGACCGCGCGGCGACCGAGGCCCTCACACTCCTGGCCGATCGGGCGGCGTCCGTCGCACCGGGGCTGCGCCTGGACGATCACAACATGCCCGCGGCCGAGGCGCTCTGCCGCAAGCTCGAGGGACTGCCGCTCGCGATCGAGCTGGCGGCGACGCGGTTGCGGGTGATGTCAATCGAGCAGCTGCTGCACGCGCTCGACCGTCGCTACGACGTCCTGAGCGTCGGCATGGCCGACGCGCCGGAACGGCACCAGAGCCTGCGCGCCGCGGTGGAATGGAGCTACGAGCTGTGCTCAGCGCAGGAGCGTGACCTGTGGGCGACGCTGTCGATCCTCTCAGGTAGCTTCGAGCTCGAGGTCGCGGTCAGCCTGTGCGGTGATGTTCCGATCGACCAGATCCTGCGGGCACTCGAGGCGCTGACCAACATGTCGCTGCTCATCACCGAGCATACGGGCGGCAGCGTGCGCTTCCGGATGCTCGAGACGCTCCGCGAGTTTGGTCGCGACCGGGCCGTCGAGGCCGGTCGCACGGAGCTCCTCCGCGAGCGTTTGTGCGCGCACTACCTACTGGCGGCTCTCAAGGCCGCTGATCAGAACCTCGGGTCCGGCCAGGCCGCATGGATCTCACGTATGCGCGACGAGCGCCCGAACCTGTGGGCGGCGCTCGATATCGCCTTGAAGGAGCCGCCCGAATCGACGACCGCACTTCGGATTTGCGGGGCGTTGTGGTTCCTATGGGTGAGTGGGGCAACCGGCGAAGGTCATTACTGGCTCGACCGTGCGCTCGCTCGCAACCGGGAGCCGTCGGTGGAACGCGCTCGGGCCCTGTGGACGGCCGGCTACGTCTCGCTCACCGCAGGCGATCTCGCGCAGGCCCGCGACCTGCTGACCAAATGCTCCACGCTCGCCCGCGGGTTCGGGGATGAGACGCTCGTGGCGCAAGCGGCCCAACTGCTCGGCGTTACGCATATGTTCGGGAACGACCTGCCCGCAGCGATCGAGCTGCTGCAAGGATCGGTCGGGTTCTTCTCGAGGACTGAAGCCCGCCACCCGGCGAGCATCCTCGCCGTCGGCCAGCTCGGTGTCGCCCACGTTCTCAACGGCGAGGTCGAGCACGGAACTGCGCTCACGGCGGAGTGCGTTACCGCCACTGAAGAGACGGGCGAGCTGTGGTGTAAGTCCTGGGCGCGGTGGCTGCAAGCCGTTTCGATGTGGTTCGCTGGGGATCTCGGCGCGACGGCTGACTCAGCGCGTGCGTCCCTGCATGCGAAGGCCGAGCTTGACGACCGGGTTGGGATCGCGGCTTGCATCGAGCTCATGGCGTGGGTAGCCCATGCCGAGGGGGCGCTTGAGCGCTCAGCACGGCTGACGGGCGCGAGCCGCCGCCTGTGGCGCCAGACGCGCGGCAATCGCCTGTTCGGCTTCGCTGCGCTCCTGCAATGCACCGATGAGTGCGAAACGGCCGCGCGCTCGACGATGGGCAGCGCCGCGTACGACTCGTTGGTTGCCGAGGGCGGACGGCTTGACGACCCTGAGGCGGTGTATTTCGCTCTGGGGGTTGCCGCCCCCCAGGACGCCGACCAACGTAACCTCACCAACGGACTGACACGCCGGGAGCTCGAGGTCGCCAGCCTGATCGCCCAGGGCATGTCCAACCGCGAGATCGCCGCGCAGCTCGTCGTCTCATCCCGTACGGCCGAGAGCCACGTGGAACACATCCGGAGCAAGCTCGGGTTCAAGTCTCGCAGCCAGATCGCCGCCTGGGTGCTCAGCCGCGAGAATTGACCATGCCAGCGGGCTGGGCACACCCGGCCGGCCCTTCGCGTAGGCCCGGAGAAGTTCGGTGCCAGTGAGCAGTCAGACATCAGGTAGGTCAAGGTGAGCCTGGCGATCAGTCGGGTAGGGACCTCGTCAGTCGCGCTTCGAGACGAACGTAGAGACCAACAGCCTGCGAGAGCTGCCTACTAGGGCTCGACCAAGACCTTGATTTGGTCGCTGCTTGGGTCCGTGAGAGCATCAAACCCTCTGTCAACAATCGAGCCGAGGGGAATCTTGTCGGTGACGACGCGCTCGATCGGGAACGCACCTGAGGCTACTCGGTTGAGAAGTCGTGGCCACTCGTGGACTGGGTATCCCCAGTTTCCGACGAGCGAGATCTCTCGCTGTGCTAACGCCATCGCGTCGATCGCCACCGGCGCCATGTGCAGCCCGACTTGAGATACGATGGCGCGCGAGCGTACCGCGCCCAAACAGGTCGCGAGCGCTGCCCCGGTGCCGGCGCACTCGATCGCGACATCGGCCCCGAGTCCTCCAGTCCGAGCTTGTATTTCCACGGCGACGTCGACGGCTGTCGGGTCCAGGAGCGCCGTCGCACCTAATACCTCAGCGCGTCGCCTGCGTTGTTCGTTCGGCTCAGAGAGATAGACCTGACCGGCGCCTGATGCCAATGCGGCGAGCACGGCCAGCGCGCCGATTGGCCCGCCGCCGGTGACGAGCACGGTGTCGCCGGCCTGCACCTGTCCGCGTGCCACACCATATCCAGCTGCGGCAGCGGGCTCGATGACGGCTCCCTGCTCGTAGGACACGCTCTCTGGGAGCGGCCACGCCTGGTAGTCCCGGATGACGGCGACCTCAGCGAACCCTCCCCAAGGAGTCATCAGTCCGACGCACGTCATCCGCGGGCAGAGATTGTTGAGACCGCGGCGGCAGTAGTGGCACTCACCGCAGTAGGCAAGCGGCATTACGGAGATTCGGTCGCCTACCTTGACGTGCGTGACCTCGCTTCCGACCGCGGTGACGTCGCCGGAAAGCTCGTGTCCGAGTATCTGAGGGCTGGGCGTGCCGGCCGGAGATAGCTCGATAGGGATCTGGAGTGGGCCAGCTAGGTATTCGTGGAGATCTGTGCCGCAGATTCCGCAGTAACGTGGCTTGACGGCAACATCGCGGGCGCCAAGGTCGCCACTCGGCCCGGGCACCTCATCGATTCTGATGTCCCGCGCGCCGTAGAATCTTGCGGCTCTCATGCTACGCCCACGTTATCGGGCGAGAACGCCAATGCGAGAGCGCTGGCTGCGGACATGGCAAAGATCGGTACTACCTCGGTAGTTCGACCGTTGTGCGCCGATGACGAACTCCTCAAGATTGGACGCGTCCCGAAGAGGGGTGCTGACATCTCGAGGAGGGTGTGCATGGCTGCTTCCGAGCTTGGCTCGACGACTGACCGGATGCGCGTGGACGAGTACGACCGTGCGCTTGATGATTTTGATATCACGCATCCGCTCTGGAGCAAGGACTTTCACGGGCTCCAAGACCACATTCGGGCGAAGTGTCCGGTGCTCCACAGTGAGGCGCAGGGCGGCTACTACGTGCTCACTAAGCACGCCGACATCGTCACCGTACTGCGCGACCACGAGACATACTCGAGTGCGGGCGGGGTCTTCCTCACGCCGCTGCCGGGCAATCAGCAACTGATCCCCACCGACGCCGATCCGCCGATTCAACGTGAGTACCGCCGGCTCATCGACGGGTACTTGTCGGCCGCGCGGGTAGCACCGCTCGAGCCACAGATCCGGCAGACCGCCAACGACCTCGTCGATGCGTTCGTCGACCGGGGACACTGCGAGCTCTACCACGAGTTCGCGACGCCGCTCCCCGGCCAAGTCTTCATGCATTTGATCATCGACGTCCATGGAGAGGACGAGGAGGAGGCCAACCGGCGGGTGGAGAGCGCGATGAGTTCGGAGACGCTCGAAGAGGTCGAGGCTGGATTTAACGGCCTCAAACAATGGTGCTCCGATCTGATCAGACGCCGCGAGCAGGGCGAGCCGCGTGACGACCTCATCGGCGGCCTGATCCGGGGGCGGGTGTTCGACCGGGCGATGTCCCACGACGAGCAGGTCTCGGCGCTGATGTCGATCACGATCGGTGGCCTGGAGACCGCCTCCAGCGTAATCGGCTACGGGGTGGTGCTGCTGATAGAGAACCCAGCGGTCCTGCAGCAGATCCGAAAGGATCCAGCGCTGCTGCCGGTGGCGGTAGAGGAGATCATCCGGCTCGCGTCGCCGACCGCGCTGATGCGGACGGTCACTAAGGACGCGGAACTGAGCGGGCAAAAGCTCGTATCCGGTGACCGAGTGCTCATCGTGTTCCCCGCCGCGAACCGTGACCCGCTCGCCTTTTCCGAGCCGAACAAGTTCTCGCTTGATCGCCCGAACGCCAAACAGGCGGTGAGCTTCGGCATGGGCATGCATCGGTGCCTCGGGTCGAACCTCGCCCGGATGACGCTGCGGACGGCGTTCGGCACGTTGCTGGACCGCCTCGAGGACATCCGGCTGACAGAGCCGGTCTCATTTACGGCAACGCAGATCCGCAGTCCGCGCGCGGTGAACATCGCTTTTCGCCGCTGCGAGGACGGCGGCACATGAACGCAGCGATCCGGGAAGGGAAGTGCAAAGGCTACGGCTACTGCGCGGACCTGGCGCCGAACGTATACCAGCTCGACGGCGCCGGCTTCAACGACCTTGTGGGGCACCCGCCGCGCGTGGTCACTCCGGCTCTGCACGCCGAGGCCATAGAGGGTATGGACGCCTGTCCCATGCGCGCGATCGTGCTCCAGGAGATCGGCGATGACGAACCCCGTTGAGGTTCTGCCGCCGACGACAACGGCAGCGGCGAGCGCACCGCTCAGCGTAAGGGTCCTACGCCGCCGCGAGGTTGCCGAGGGCGTCGTCGCCCTCGCGCTCGGTCCCGAGGGCGGCCGCCCACTCCCCACCTGGGAGCCAGGCGCGCACGTCGACGTCGTCCTGCCAAACGGACTGATTCGGCAGTACTCGCTCTGCGGTGACCAGTCAAACCACGCTGAGTACGAAATCGCTGTCTTGCGCGAGCCGCTCGGCCGCGGCGGCTCGGCGTTCATCCATGACCATGTCAACGTGGGCGACACAGTCACGCTGCGTTGTCCGCGGAATCATTTCGCGCTCGAGCACGCGGCGGGCTACCGGTTCGTCGCCGGCGGCATCGGGATCACACCGATCCTTCCGATGCTCGCCGCGTGTACGGCGAGTCGCGCGCCCTGGCGCCTGCACTACGGCGGGCGGACACGTCCGTCGATGGCATTCACGTCGTTGCTCAACCTGTACGGCACGCGCGTCACGGTCGTGCCTGAGGACGAGTTCGGGTTCATCGACTTCGACGCTGCGTTCGGCGACCTCAAGGCCGGAGAACTCGTGTATGTATGCGGCCCGGGAGCGCTGATCGCCGCAGTCACAGCGCACGCCGAGCGCCTTGGACACCCCGAGTCGGTGCGGTGCGAGGTCTTCTCGACCGACGGCGTGGAACCCGAGCCCGCGGCCGCCGAAGGCACCTTCGAGGTTGTCCTCGCCCGCTCGGGAATGACGCTGACCATTGGGCCAGGCGAAACGATCCTCGAACGGATGCTGGCCGAGGGCATCGAGGTGTTCAGAGACTGCGAGGAGGGGCTCTGCGGCAGCTGCGAGATCCCAGTCCTCGAGGGCGACGTCGAGCACCACGACCATGTCCTCACGTCGGCCGAGCGTGAGGCCAACGCGACCATGATGGTCTGCGTCTCCCGCGCGACGGGATCACGTATCGTGCTCGATGTATGACCGGCCAAGGCCCGTGAGCTCGCGGATTGGCCTTCTCACGCGTCCGGCGCGTCGTTACCGCGCGAGCGACCGCGCCCCGAGCGCGCGTGGGGCGGTCGTGGTGAACATGGCTTTCTCCCCGGCCGTGATGGTTAGACGCGGAGGATCCGCTTGGCGGTCTGTGCGATGAACCAGTCGAGCGTGGCGGGGTTGGCGAACGCCTTGCCAACCGCCAAGAACCTCGCCCTATGGGCAGCCGTCTGTCCCGTAAACGAGAAGTCAGCGGGAAAGCGGCGCTCCGGCGCGACCGCGAGGGGTCAAAGTGGCTGCGAGCGAACCTGATCGAGTCTGCCAACGCCGCCAGCCGCACCAAGAACATCGCCCGACACGACCCTGAGCGAACGACACGCCGACTCGTCACGCACTCGAGCGACTCGGGCACGTCGCCACCCTCGACGCGGCCGCCTGAACGGGGATTTCCCACTAGACGGCCGGGACTCCCGGCCCGACGTTAATTTCAACGCCGCGCGTCGATGGACCGGATCGGGAATGAACAGCGAAGCTGTCGGATGTCCAGCTGAGCGGCTGAGCGGCTGAGCGGTTTGATCGACACCGGCATCGCGTCGACGTGTGTCGAGCGACAGCGTTTGATGTTCAGGTCGAGAGTCCAGCGACGCCGTTCTTGATGGCCCACAGAGCGGCCTGGGTGCGGGACGAGAGACCTAGCTTGTTAAGGACTCGGCTGACGTGGGTCCGCGCGGTCTTCTCGCTGATTACTAGCTGCTCTGCGATCTCCCGGTTGGAGTAGCCCCTGCTAATGAGCGCCAAGACCTCGCGCTCGCGCGAGGAGAGCGGCTCAGCCGTGATCTCCCGGTTGAACATAGACGTGGTGAGACGCCGGGCAACGGCGGCATCGAGGTACAGCTCACCGGCGAGGGCCGCTCTGATCGCTCGCTCCACTTCGTCAGCCTCGGCGTCCTTGAGCAGATAGCCGGCAGCGCCGGCCTCCAGCGCGGCGCGGATACGCTCGGGTTCGACGAAGCTCGTCATGACGATGACGTGCAGCTTCGGGAAGTGCTCCTTGAGCCGCTTCGTTGCGACGATGCCGTCCATGCCGGGCATCATTAGGTCCATGAAGACCACATCTGGCAGGCGTTGATCGGCGTCCAGTAGCCGAATCTCCCGCACGGCGTCCTCGCCGCTGGCGGCATCGCCGAGCACCTCCACGCCGTCGAACTCGGCCATGTACGCCCTGATTCCCTGCCTCACCACAGCATGGTCGTCGACCACGTACACCCTCACAGGCGCGTTCATGTCGTTGGCATCGCAGCTTGCCCGGTCGCGAGCGGACGGCTGTCCACCGCAATGTCCGCTACCACGCGAGAGCGGCCGGGGCGACTCGACACGCGGAGTTCGCCTCCCAGCTCCTCGCAGCGCTCCCGCATGGTCCGCAGCCCGAAATGGCCAGGACGGAGCAGCTCCGGGTCGAAGCCGTGCCCGTCGTCCTCCACCACGACCCGCAACACACCGCAGACCGCCGACCGTTCCACAAACACCTTGATCCGTCTTGCACCGGCATGGCGGACGGCGTTGCAGAGCGCCTCCTGAACAATCCTGAACACCTGCATCTCGGCGTCGGCGGGTAGCGGCGGCAGGTCATGGTCACCTACGACCTCTATCGCCACGTCCTCGCGGGCGGTGATAGCCGATACATGGCGCTTGATTGCGCCTACGATCCCCTCCTGCTGAAGCTCCACCGGACGCAGCTGAGCGATCAGGGCGCGCATTTCGCCCAAGGCTTGGTTGGTCAGCTCCTGGATCTCGTCGAGCCCGGTCCGGACCCGATCGCGCCGGCCCGGGCTGCCGTTCTCGTTGGCGCGCCGCAACGCCCGGCTGCGCAGGTTGAGCGAGAACAGCATCTGGGAGACCGAGTCGTGCAGCTCACGGGCGATGCGATTACGCTCCTCGAGTGTGGCCTTCGTCTCCAGTTCTGCGAGCAGCCGCTGATTGCTCACCGCGACCGATACCAGCGCGGCGATCGATGCAAGAAATCCTACGTCGGAATTGTCGGGCATCTGACCGGCACGGTAGAACACGGTTAGCGCGCCGAGCGCCCCTTCTTGCGTGAGGAGTGGCACGGCGGCCAGGGCTGCCCAATCCTGACCGCAAAGCACCGGGTGCATCGGAGCCCATCGAGGGTCGGATACGACCCGCTGGGACCAGTCTGAGAGAACGAGCGCCTTGCGGCTCCGGTAGGCATTGAGCGAGGCGAGTGGCGCGCCGCGCCGACGGCACCCCTCCAACCGCTCCACATAGTCGTCCGGATACCCACCAGCGGTCCCGACACGCTCAAAGTGATTGAACCTCTCGTCGTAGAGGACGACAGTGCAAGCGGCGGTCCCGGTGGCCACAAGCAGAGCGGCGGCCACGTCGTCGAGTAGGTCCTGTGGCCGTGTGCGGGCGGCCAGCGCAGTGGCTGTCTGCGCAAATGCCGTTAGCTGGCGCTCACCCCGGTAGCTATCAGTGGTGTCGCTGAAGACGATCAGCGTGTGATCGCCATCGCGGTGCTCGGTATGCCGGATGCGCCGGGCGCCGTCCGCGCTGGGGACGGACATGATCCGGTCACGGGCACCCCTACCGTTGTCGGGGTCGAACACCAACGCGGGCTGCCCGATGATTTGCCCGGCGTCAACACGGAGGATCTCGGCACCGGCCCCGTTCAGGTACACAAACCGTCGGTCGGAGTCGAGCACCGCAAGGCCTTCAGTGGAAATCGCAGCTAGACGACCCACCTGGCTCGTGGCGACAGCCTCGATCTCTCTGGACAACGTTGGCGCTGACTCTCTCCCGGCCACCTTTTCTCCCCGTCGACGGCTAACCCTACTATACGGCGAGGCGCGGTCCCGCGGGGCACTGATCGACTCCGACGAACACGTCAAATGCGCGC